>OBYN01000012.1_pt1 | contig 187232 bp, 159 predicted proteins | sample 1476781 | NCBI WGS metagenome assembly OBYN01 (sample SAMEA2580203, study PRJEB22360) | human gut metagenome | biome: human gut; feature: human-associated habitat; material: faeces | place: Denmark | collected 2008/2010 | reverse complement strand
AGAGCATAACCTTGCCAAGGTTAGGGTCGCGAGTTCGAGTCTCGTTTTCCGCTCCATATAAGATGAGGTTGTCAGTCGATAAGATTGGCAACCTTTTTTTGTATAATATTGGAAGTTTACCGGACGATTGTATCGATAGATTGAACGGAAAAGCGTAATTTTGCAAACGAAAAAATCAATGTACTCCCCCCAAAAAAGAGCGTCATTGATTCACACAGACCTTTAATTAATTTAACTATTTGTGATATGTTAACACAGATTATTAATGCACGCATCCTCACCCCGCAAGGCTGGTTGAAGGATGGGTCAGTTCTTATTCGTGACAATAAAATTCTGGAAGTAACCAATTGTGACCTTGCAATTATCGGAGCCAAACTGATTGATGCCAAAGGAATGTATATTGTTCCGGGAGGTGTAGAAATCCATGTTCACGGTGGCGGTGGAAGAGACTTTATGGAAGGCACCGAAGAGGCTTTCCGGACAGCAATCAAAGCTCATATGCAGCATGGCACTACCAGTATTTTTCCTACTCTTTCTTCTTCTACCATTCCAATGATCCGTGCAGCCGCGGAAACTACAGAGAAAATGATGGCGGAGCCTAATAGCCCTGTGCTCGGGCTTCATCTGGAAGGACATTATTTCAATATGGCGATGGCAGGTGGACAGATTCCCGAAAATATCAAAGATCCCGATCCCGAAGAATATATTCCGTTGCTGGAAGAAACTCATTGTATCAAACGTTGGGATGCCGCACCGGAACTTCCCGGAGCCATGCAATTTGGTAAATATATCACAGCGAAAGGGGTGTTGGCTTCGGTAGGACATACCCAGGCAGAATTTGAGGATATACAGACAGCCTATGAGGCGGGATATACGCATGCCACTCATTTTTATAATGCAATGCCGGGATTCCATAAACGGAAAGAGTACAAGTATGAAGGTACGGTAGAAAGTATTTATCTGATTGATGATATGACAGTGGAAGTGGTGGCAGACGGTATTCATGTGCCTCCAACAATCTTGCGCCTTGTTTACAAGATAAAAGGAGTGGAACGCACTTGTCTGATAACGGATGCATTGGCTTGTGCCGCCAGTGATAGTCAGGTGGCTTTTGATCCGCGTGTGATTATCGAGGACGGAGTATGTAAGCTGGCAGACCATTCAGCACTGGCGGGAAGTATTGCAACGATGGATCGACTGATTCGTACCATGGTGCAGAAGGCGGAAATACCTTTGGAGGATGCCGTGAGAATGGCCTCCGAAACTCCTGCCCGGATTATGGGAGTACTCGACCGTAAAGGAACGCTGGAGCGTGGCAAGGATGCCGATATAATTGCTTTAGACAGAGACTTGAATGTGAGAGCTGTATGGGCGATGGGAGAACTGGTAGAAGGCACCAATAAACTGTTTTAAATCTAATAAATAACGAAAACTATGTTGACTCAAATAATAAATGGAAGAATATTGACCCCGCAAGGCTGGTTGAAAGATGGTTCCGTATTGATTTGTGATGGAAAAATATTAGAGGTGACCAACAGTGATTTGGCGGTTATCGGTGCAACGGTTATTGATGCCAGAGGGATGACGATTGTGCCCGGATTTGTAAGTATGCATGCACATGGAGGTGGCGGACATGATTATACGGAAGCAACGGAAGAAGCATTCCGCACGGCAACTACTGCACATCTGAAACATGGTGCTACCGGGATATTTCCTACATTATCATCTACCTCGTTCGAAAGAATCTACCAGGCAGTTGATGTCTGTGAAAACCTGATGAAAGAGAAGGATTCTCCTGTTCTTGGCCTGCATATCGAAGGTCCTTACTTGAATCCGAAGATGGCGGGAACACAGTATGACGGTTTTCTGAAAACTCCGGATGAAAATGAATATATTCCTTTATTGGCGCGTACGTCTTGCATCAGACGTTGGGATATTAGTCCCGAACTACCCGGTGCACATGATTTTGCAAAGTATACCCGTTCGAAAGGAATTATGACTGCCGTAACACATACGGAAGCCGAATATGATGAAATCAAGGCTGCGTATGCAGTGGGCTTCTCTCATGCTGCCCATTTTTATAATGCGATGCCGGGTTTCCATAAACGTCGTGAGTATAAATATGAGGGTACGGTGGAGAGCGTATATTTGACGGATGGAATGACCGTGGAAGTGATTGCGGATGGTATTCACTTGCCTGCCACTATCCTGAAACTAGTTTATAAGTTGAAAGGCGTGGAGAATACCTGTCTTGTTACCGATGCTTTGGCGTATGCCGCTTATGAAGGGAATGAACCGATTGATCCTCGTTATATCATAGAGGATGGCGTATGCAAGATGGCGGATCATTCTGCGTTGGCTGGTAGTTTGGCTACGATGGATGTATTGGTTCGCACCATGGTGAAGAAAGCCAATATTCCTTTGGAAGATGCTGTGCGTATGGCTTCTGAAACTCCTGCCCGTTTAATTGGAGTGAGTGACCGGAAAGGAGCGTTGGCAAAGGGAAAGGATGCCGATATTGTGATTCTTGATAAGGAGTTGAATGTACGATGTGTATGGTCGATGGGAAAGATTGTTCCGGGAACTGATATTCTGTTGCATAAAGAATAGTTGAAATAATCTCCAAAGAGGAGGGTCATAATGAATAATAAAACGCAGATTAACGCAAATTATCGCAGATTATTTCATTTATATTGATATATTAATCAATGACTTATAAAATTATTTCTGCGATAATTCGCGATAATCTGCGTTTTGACACACTCCCTATTATAAAAGCCAATGTTCTGTATGATATCAAAAGTCCGGCAGTTTATCATCATCAGAAGTATCCCGGACTTTTAATGTATTTTTATTCTGAAAGTAAACTGGTTTCTATCAGTTCTTTCAATTGGTTTTTATTCATTGTACCTAATTTCGTTGTCGGTTTGCCGTTCAGCGGGCAAAGTAACAGGTTGGGAATGGTGCGGATTTTAAATGCACTTTCCAATTCCGGTTCCTGATCGACGTCTACTTTATAAATATCTAATTTCCCTTCGTATTCTTTAGCCAGTTGGTCTAATATAGGCGATAACGCTTTGCAATAGACGCACCACGGGGCATGAAAATCGACCAGGCAAGGTTTATTCCCTTTGAAGTTCCAGTTTTCAGGATAAGATTGATAATCAGCTACCTTCTCTACAAAACTATCTTTGGTTAAATCTATTATTTTCATATATTCTATATTTAATGGTTCATTTCATTTTCTCTACTGCAAAGATAGGGGAGTTGGGATAAAAGAAGGATAGCCATTTTTCCTGTTGTGTTTACAATTCTTCCTTTATGGCTATTTTCTAATCAAATTCTAATCTGATATGAGAGGCTTATAATGGCTTTTTCCCGTCTCTCCGGCTATAGAATTGTAATTTTGCCGCAACAACTACAATAAGGTAATAAAGATAAATATAGTAATGAACAGAGTATTTCTAATTTCTTTTTTTCTTCTGCTGACAGGAGGAATATGCGCGCAACAGGCTACCACAGGAGTATTAACGCTGAAAGAGGCGGAACAACGTTTTCTGGAACGTAACTTATCGCTGATAGCCGAACGGTACAACATTGATATGGCACAGGCACAAGTGCTGCAAGCCAAATTATTTGAGAATCCGGTAATCTCGTTAGAACAGAATGTTTATAACCGCCTGAACGGAAAGTATTTTGATTTTGGTAAGGAGGGTGAAATGGTTGTGGGAATTGAACAGGTAATTCGTCTTGCCGGACAACGGAATAAGCAGGTGAAACTGGAGAAAATCAACAAAGAAATAGCAGAATATCAGTTTGAAGAGGTGATGAGAACACTTCGTCAGGAGCTGAATGAGAAGTTTGTACAAGTCTATTTTCTCTCGAAATCCATATCCATTTATGAGAAGGAAGTGAATTCTCTGCAAGAGTTACTTGCCGGAATGAAACTGCAACAGGAGAAAGGAAATATTTCATTGATGGAAATGTCCCGTCTGGAATCTATGTTGTTCTCTTTGAAGAAAGAGAAGAATGAACGGGAAAACGAGTTGTTAACCCTTAGAGGGGAACTTAATGTCTTGTTAAATCTTCCGGGAGACACGATGGTTGAGTTATCACTGGATGAAGAGGTGTTGAAGCAATTGGATTTGTCTCAACTATCGTTCGCCGACTTGAAAGCGATGGTGAATGAACGGCCGGATCTCAAGATTGCCCGGAGTACGGTCAGTGCTTCCCGTGCAAATCTGAAATTACAGAAATCAATGGCATTTCCGGAATTTTCGGTGAATGGTAGTTATGACCGTGCCGGAAACTTTATCAATAACTATTTTGCAATAGGAGTGAGCTTGTCAGTACCTATTTTCAACCGCAACCAGGGAAATGTGAAAGCCGCCCGTTTTAGTATCCAGCAGGCAGGAGCGGAACAGGAAAATGCGGCTAACCGTGCGGATATGGAGCTTTATACCGCTTATGCTTCGTTGGATAAAGCTGTTCAGCTTTATCAATCTACCAATATGGAACTGGAACGTAACTTCGAAAAACTGATAGCAGGAGTGAATGAGAACTTTAAGAAACGAAATATCAGCTTGTTGGAGTTTATCGATTACTATGACAGCTATAAAGAAACTTGTATTCAGTTACATGAAATAAAGAAAGATGTTTTCCTGGCGATGGAAAACCTGAATACAACTATCGGACAAACTATATTGAACTACTAATATTCATAAATTATCAAAGACTATGAACTGGAATAAATTCCTTCCTTGCATATTGCTTACTACCGTATTGGGAGCATGCTCCGGTAAAGGAGAACAAACGAATGTTGAACCGGCTGCCTTATGCCTGACAGATAGCTTGTTGAGAATTGTATCTGTCGATACGGTTCACGTTCAAGAGGTGATTGACGAACTGACATTGAACGGGCGGGTCACTTTTAATGAGAATCAGGTGGCACATGTATATCCGATGTTTGGAGGTACGGTAACAGAATTGAAGGCTGAAATAGGAGACTTTGTTCGTAAGGGAGATGTATTGGCAGTCATCCGCAGTGGAGAAGTGGCAGATTATGAAAAGCAATTGAAAGAGGCGGAACAACAATTATTGCTGGCACGCAGAAATATGGATGCTACGCAGGATATGTATGCTTCCGGCATGGCTTCGGATAAAGATGTACTTCAGGCGAAGCAGGAGTTGACAAGTGCCGAAGCCGAAGAAAGAAGAATAAAGGATGTTTTCTCTATTTATAATTTCTCCGGAAATGCTTATTATCAGCTGAAATCTCCTGTTTCGGGGTTTATTGTGGAGAAACAAATCAGCAGGGATATGCAGTTGCGTCCGGATCAGAGTGAAGAGCTGTTCACGATTTCGGGGTTGTCAGACGTATGGGTGATGGTGGATGTGTATGAAAGCGATATCAGTAAGGTTTCCGAAGATGCCTCCGTACGCATTTCTACGTTGGCTTATCCGGATAAGATGTTTGTCGGTACGATTGATAAGGTGTATCATTTGTTGAATAGTGAAAGTAAAACGATGAATGTCCGCATCAAATTGAAGAATGAAGAATATTTGTTGAAACCGGGGATGTTTACGAATGTAAGTGTGAAATGTAAAGCGGATGGAACTTCCATGCCTCGTATCGATGCTCATGCACTGGTATTTGAAGGAGGAAAGAATTATGTGGTCGTGGTGGAGCCGGATCAACGTTTGCAGGTGAAAGAGGTGGATGTGTACAAGCAGTTGAGCAAGGAGTGCTATATCCGTTCGGGACTTTCCGAGGGAGACAGAGTGCTGAATAATAATGTATTGTTGGTATATAATGCGTTGAATGCAGATTAAAAACAGAAAATAGTATGCACAAATTCATAGATAATATAGTGGCTTTCTCGCTGAAAAATAAATTCTTTATTTTCTTCTGTACAGCGATTGCCGTTATAGCCGGAGCTGTTTCCTTTAAACATACTCCGATAGATGCTTTCCCGGATGTGACGAATACGAAAGTGACGATTATCACGCAATGGCCGGGACGTAGTGCCGAAGAGGTAGAGAAGTTTATCACCATTCCTGTTGAGATTGCGATGAATCCCGTTCAGAAGAAAACGGATATTCGTTCTACCACTCTTTTCGGACTTTCTGTCATCAATGTAATGTTTGAAGATCGTGTCGATGATTTCACCGCACGTCAACAGGTATATAATTTATTGAATGATGCCGACCTTCCGGACGGGGTAACTCCGGAAGTACAACCTCTGTATGGACCAACGGGGGAAATATTCCGTTATACGCTTCGTAGTGACAAGCGCAGTGTGCGGGAACTGAAAACGATTCAGGATTGGGTGATTGAACGTAATCTCCGTTCAGTATCCGGCGTAGCGGATATTGTGAGCTTCGGCGGAGAGGTGAAGACGTTTGAGGTAAGTGTGAATCCTCACCAGTTGATTAATTATGGCATTACCTCTTTGGAACTGTATGATGCGATAGCTAAAAGTAATATCAATGTAGGAGGAGATGTTATCACTAAAAGTTCGCAAGCTTATGTGGTTCGTGGAATCGGTTTGATTAACGATCTGGATGAATTGAGAAATATCGTAGTGAAAAACATCAATGGCACTCCGATTCTGGTGAAGAATCTTGCCGATGTACACGAATCCTGTCTGCCTCGTCTGGGACAAGTGGGCCGAATGGATGAAAATGATGTTGTACAGGGGATTGTAGTCATGCGGAAAGGAGAGAATCCGGGTGAGGTGATTGCAAACCTGAAAGATAAAATAGAAGACTTGAATCAGAATGTGCTTCCGAAAGATGTGAAGATAGTGGCATTCTATGACCGGGAGGACTTGGTGAATCTGGCGGTAAAGACTGTGACGCATAACCTGATTGAAGGAATATTATTGGTTACGTTTATTGTATTGATCTTTATGGCAGATTGGCGGACTACCGTGATTGTTGCTGTCGTTATCCCATTAGCCCTTTTGTTCGCATTTATCTGTTTACGGGTGATGGGAATGTCCGCCAATCTGCTTTCTATGGGAGCCATAGACTTCGGTATTATTATTGACGGGGCTGTGGTGATGGTGGAAGGAGTGTTTGTGGCTTTGGACAAGAAAGCGAGGGAAGTGGGGATGCCGGCTTTTAATGTGATGTCTAAAATGGGCTTGATCCGTCACACGGCAAAAGACAAGGCAAAAGCGGTTTTCTTCTCCAAATTGATTATCATCACTGCATTGATTCCTATCTTCTCTTTCCAGAAGGTAGAAGGAAAGATGTTCTCTCCTTTGGCATACACGTTGGGCTTTGCACTGTTGGGAGCTTTGATCTTTACATTGACATTGGTTCCGGTGATGTCTTCCATGTTACTGAAAAAGAATGTTCGTGAGAAAAATAACCGTTTTGTCCATTTTATCAATGTGAAGTGTTCGGCTCTTTTTGATTTATTCTATGCGCACAGGAAGCTGACTATCGGAATGGCAACCGTAATAGCAGGTGTCGGATTATGGCTTTTCTCTTTCCTGGGTACGGAGTTCCTTCCGCAGTTGAATGAGGGATCTATCTATATTCGTGCTACCTTGCCACAGAGCATTTCGTTGGATGAATCGGTGACTCTTGCCAATAAAATGAGAAAGAAACTATTAACGTTTCCGGAAGTGCGGCAAGTGCTGTCGCAAACCGGACGACCGAATGACGGTACAGATGCTACCGGATTCTATAATATCGAGTTCCACGTTGATATTTATCCCGAAAAGGAATGGGAGAGTAAGTTGACAAAACTGGAACTGATTGATAAGATGCAGGATGATTTATCCATTTATCCCGGTATTGACTTCAATTTCTCACAACCGATTACCGATAATGTGGAGGAAGCAGCTTCCGGTGTGAAAGGATCTATTGCGGTGAAAGTGTTTGGTAAAGACTTGTATGAGTCGGAGAAATATGCGGTTCAGATAGAGAAAATCCTGGGTACGGTTCAAGGGATTGAAGACTTGGGTGTGATTCGGAACATCGGTCAGCCGGAGCTTCGTATAGAGTTGAATGAACGCCAATTGGCGCGTTATGGGGTTGCTAAGGAAGATGTGCAATCAATTATCGAAATGGCTATTGGCGGAAAATCGGCTTCACTGTTGTATGAGGATGAGCGCAAGTTCAATATCATGGTAAGATACAGCGAACAATTCCGTCAGAATGAAGAGGAGATAGGTAAGATATTGGTTCCGGCGATGGATGGAACGATGGTACCTATCAAAGAATTGGCAGATATAACGACGATTACGGGACCGTTATTGATATTCCGTGATAATCACGCTCGTTTCTGTGCGGTGAAATTCTCGGTGAGAGGTCGTGATATGGGTACGGCAGTTGCCGAGGCGCAGAAAAAGGTGAATGCTTCCGTACATTTGCCGGCAGGCTATTCGCTGAAATGGACGGGCGATTTTGAGAACCAGCAACGTGCCACGAAACGTCTGGCACAGGTTGTCCCTATCAGTATTGCTATCATTTTTATCATCCTGTTTATTCTATTCTCTAATGCGCGGGATGCGGGACTGGTATTGCTGAATGTACCGTTCGCTGCCGTGGGGGGTATTGTGGCTCTTCTGATAACGCAGTTCAACTTCTCCATTTCTGCCGGTATCGGTTTTATTGCCTTGTTTGGTATTTGTATTCAGAACGGGGTGATTATGATTTCCGATATAAAGGCGAATCTAAAACTCGGCTCGCCCTTGGAGAAAGCCACTAAGGAAGGAGTGCGCTCGCGTATCCGCCCTGTGATTATGACAGCGGCAATGGCAGCTATCGGTTTGATGCCCGCTGCCATGAGTCATGGAATTGGTTCGGAATCACAACGTCCGTTGGCGATTGTCATTATCGGCGGATTGATAGGAGCGACTTTCTTTGCCTTGTTTGTCTTTCCTCTTATCGTAGAAATGGTATATGAACGAATGTTATATGATAAAAACGGAAAGTTATTGCAAAGACGTATTTAGTTCATTTCTATTCTGTGGAAAAAACGTTCATAGATTAAATTTGTAGTTTTCAGTAGGTAGAGAGAGAAAGGAATGAAAGAAGGGTGAATTAAAAAATCACCCGTACTTTTGTTCCTTTTTCTATTTCTGAAGATATATCCAGCTTTGCATGATAAGCAGAAATGATTTTCAGGGTCAGGCTAAGTCCGATGCCTTGTCCGGCATAGTCCCGGGTATTACTGCCCCGATAGAAAGACTGGAATATGTGTTCTATTTCTTCTTGTGGAATACCGATTCCCCGGTCTTCTATATCAAGAATGACTTGTTGTTGCTCCCGGTAGAGAGTCACATTTACTTCTTTATCAGAGTATTTGCAGGCGTTATCTATTATATTTTTTAATGCTATCTTCAACAGATACGGATTGGCTTTTACAGTCATCTGCCGGTCTGTCTCTTCCAAATGAAGATGGATTCTTTCATCGGAAGCTGTCAACTCTTTTAATATATCAGCCAGAATAATCTCTTCAATATTGTTTTTCAGGAGTTCTTCTTCTTGTCGTGAAAGAAAAAGAAGATGCCGGATCAGGCTGGATAACCGTTTGCTTTCCGAAGAAATTCGTTGGAGGGATTCAATGTATTCTCCCGTGCTTCTTTCTTTCAGCAGACTGATTTCACATTCTCCCTGAATGGCAGTAATCGGATTGTTCAACTCATGTGAAGCGTGACTGACAAAGGATTTTTCTGCCTTGAATGCACTGTCCAGACGGTCGAGCATGCTATTTAATGTCTTTATCATGTCCTCCAGTTCGTCATTATTACCAGTGGTCTTTAATCGGCGGTTCAGACTGTTGGCACGTATTCTTTTCAATTCCTTTAATATGTGTTGCAGGGGAACCAGAATACGGCCGGAATATATTTTTCCGATAAAAAAGATCAGGACGGAACTGGCTAAGATGAGAAATATGGAAAGCAACAATAGGTGTTCCTTGATTTCTGTTCCGTAGGCATTCCGGGACATGACGAGTACGATAAAGTTTCCTTCATTATCCGGATAATAAAGGGCGGCTCCCAGTTGATCCTTGTATTTGAAGGAGAAAGGGATGCTGTCCTGTCCTGCCAGCAGAAGAGCCTGCTGGTGTTGCGTGAGGTATTTATTCAGCGTATCACGCACTTCGGAGAGACTGTCCATATTTAAAAGAATCTCATGGGCTTCGGGCAGGAGTTCGTCATATTTGCGTTGGATAATCTGGTAGCTCTGTTCGTCTACTTCATCTTTTTCCCAATGCTTCTGTGCGGTCAGGTAGGCTTTTTCACGCAGGTAAGAAGCATAGAGCTTATTGATGTACTGCGTACTGAAAATATAGAATACAGCAATGATGATGACAGTGGTCAGTACACTGATTAATGTATAGAAGAGAGCTATTTTAGAACCTATTTTCATAGCCGGTATGCTTGGGAGTTTAAGTATTCATGATATATCCTAGTCCTACGACTGTATGAATCAGCTTTTTATCAAAGTCACGGTCAATCTTTATCCGGAGATAGTTTACGTAAACATCTACGATATTGGTATTGGTATCAAAATTCTTGTCCCATACATCTTTGAGCAGGGTAATACGTGAGAGGGCAACCCCTTGATGAGTCATGAAATATTCGAGCAGGCGGTATTCTTTAACGGTAAGGTCGATGTCTATGTCCCCCCTTTTGGCTTTTCGAGTATTGCAGTCCAATACCAGGTTATCGCATGTCAATAGATTGGAAGGGACTTCTTTGTTGCGTCTCAACAGGGCTTTGATGCGTGCTTCCAGTTCTTGGAAACTAAAAGGTTTGACGAGATAATCATCTGCTCCCGCATCCAGTCCTTTGACGATGTCTTCGGTTGTTCCTAAAGCTGTCAGCATGATTACCGGGATTTGATACCCGAACATTTGGCGATAAAGTCGGCAAAGCTCCATACCATTTATTTTAGGCATGATAATGTCCAGTATTAAAAGGTCGAAAGGTTTGTCCTGAAGGATTTTCCAACCCGTATCCCCGTCATGGCAGACGGTTACCGAATGCCCGAATTCTTTTAATCCCCGTTCGATGAAAGAGGCGATATTAATTTCATCTTCAACCAATAGTATCTTTGCCATAATTCAGATTGTTTATGTGCAAAGATACTTTTTTCCTGGCATCCGGAGAAAGAAATCCGCCCTACATTTAAGTGTTTCTCCTTTTTGAGTTGTACTATATACAAACAATAGATATGCTATGAAAATAAATTATGTCATTGGAGCTTTTCTGTGTGTGCTGGGATGTTACGGGTGTAGCAGTCCGAAAACGGAAGTGAAATCGCCGGACGGTCATATCAAAATGGCTTTAACAGTAGATGACAACGGTAAACCGTTGTATAACATTTTAGTAGATGACTCATTGTTGATTGAAAATTCGACATTGGGATTTACGGAGAAAAACGGTATCGACCTGGGCGGAGGATTTCAGATAAAAAACACGACTTTCGACAGTAAAGATGAAACATGGACGCAACCATGGGGTGAAAATAAAACCAATAGGAATCATTATAATGAGATGGCGGTAAATTTGGTCAATAAAGATCAGGTGGAGTTAACTCTCCGTTTCCGTGTGTTTGATGATGGGGTAGGGTTCCGTTATGAATATAATGTGCCCGCAGCGGATTCCCTATTGATTACGGATGAACTGACAACTTTCCGTTTTCGCCAAGACGGTACATCATGGTCTATTCCTGCCAGTGCCGAAACTTATGAATTGCTTTATGCGCAACGTCCCATTTCCGAGGTGGAGACAGCCAATACTCCTTTCACCTTTAAAACTGCCGATGGCGTCTACGGAAGTATTCATGAAGCGGCATTGTACGATTTCTCGGAAATGACTTTGAAGCAGGCAGGAAACTATACGTTGAAAGCTGAACTTGCTCCATGGCCTGATGGTGTGAAAGTGCGTAAAGGTAATCATTTCACTACTTCCTGGCGTACTATTCAGATTGTTCCGGATGCCGTTAGTCTGATTAATTCGGCTATGATTTTAAATCTGAATGAACCAAGTAAAATAGAAACGACCGATTGGATTCGTCCGATGAAATATGTAGGTGTATGGTGGGGGATGCATCTCGGCGTAGAAACCTGGAAGATGGATGAACGTCATGGAGCCACTACTGTCAATGCCAAGAAATACATTGATTTTGCCGCTACCAATCAGATTGAAGGCGTTTTGTTTGAAGGTTGGAATGAAGGCTGGGAAAGCTGGGGTGGTATGCAAAACTTTGACTTTACGAAACCGTATGCTGACTTTGACATTGATGAAGTGGTTCGTTATGCAAAGGAAAAAGGAGTTGAAGTTATCGGCCATCACGAGACCGGAGGGAATATTCCCAACTATGAGCGCCAGATGGATCATGCTATGCAATGGTACACAGACCACGGTATCCATGTCCTTAAGACAGGATATGCGGGAGCTTTCCCGAATGGTTATCTTCATCACAGCCAATATGGGGTCAACCACTATCAGAAAGTGGTGGAAACAGCTGCCCGTCACAAAATGACGCTGGATGCGCACGAACCTATTAAAGATACCGGTATCCGTCGTACATGGCCTAATATGATGACACGTGAAGGAGTGAGAGGGATGGAATGGAATGCATGGAGCGAAGGAAATCCTCCGTCTCATCATGTCATGTTGCCGTTCACCCGTATGCTGTCCGGTCCGCTGGATTATACACCGGGTACGTTTGATATTTTGTTTCTGAACACCAAAGATTCTCCCCGTCGCCAGAAATGGAACGATCAGGATAAAGGAAACAGCCGTGTGAATACAACATTGGCGAAACAGCTTGCTAACTGGGTGATTTTGTATTCTCCCTTGCAGATGGCATCTGATATGATTGAAAATTATGAAGGCCATCCGGCTTTCCAGTTCTTCCGCGATTTCGATCCGGATTGTGACGAATCGAAAGCATTGGCAGGAGAACCGGGGGAATTTGTAGCCATCGTGCGTAAAGCAAAAGGCAACTATTTCTTGGGAGCGGCAACGAACGAGAAACCCCGTACACTGGAAATAAAACTGGATTTCCTGGAACCGGGCAAACAGTATAAAGCTGTCATCTATGCGGATGGAGAGAATGCGGATTGGAAATCAAATCCTACGGATTACCGGATAACGGAACAAACGGTTACTTCTGAAAATACGTTGAACATACGAATGGCTGCCGGAGGCGGACAGGCTATTTCATTTATGGCACTTTAAAAAGATCGATTGATTATAAAGTTAGACTGTTAATAATGGAAATAGGATTCGTTTTTAGGTAGGAAGATAGAAAAATAGGTAGTATAAATAAAGTTAGTTAGAGGTTAGAAAAAACGGTGGACAGTGTTGAGGCTGTTCACCGTTTTTATTATTAAGCATGTTCTCATTATCAGTTTATATAATCCGTGCCTAATACTATGAGAATTATTGCAAGGATACTCATTGTGTTATCCGGGATAATTATCCCTTTGCTTCCTGATACATAAAGCGCTTGATTGACTTTTTCGCAGTCTTTTCAAATTCTTCAAAATGGATTTTAATCTTGCTTATTTGAGAATAGTTAGGAAGCTGTTGATTCAATTCGATACGGTTTTGCTCCATTACTTTCTGAATATCCGTCTGCTGCAATCCATGAGCGAAAGCATCGTCGAAATCCGGGTAGATCAGGGCTACCAGTTTTTCGTGCTGTAAGACGATCAGTGACTCCGAAACATACGGCATGTTGTTCAGCTTGCTTTCAATTTCTTCGGGATAGATATTCTGTCCGCTAGAGGTGAGAAGCAGGTTCTTACTACGTCCGCGGACTGTCACATAACCCTCTTCATCCAACGTACCGAGGTCACCGGTATGCAGCCAACCGTTAGCATCAATAATTTGCGCCGTAGCTTCCGGATTTTTATAATATCCCAGCATCATATTCATTCCTCTGCATACGATTTCTCCGGCATGTGTTTTCGGGTCCGGTGAGTCGATGCGGACTTCCATTCGGCTGGTTGCCTTTCCGCAGGAAGCAAGTTTCAGTGTTTCCCAACGGCTGGAACAAATAATCGGACCACATTCCGTCATACCGTAAGCGATGGTGTAGGGGAACCCTATCTTTTTAAGGAAAGCCTCTACTTCCGCATTGAAAGGAGCACCTCCGATAATAATCTCGTCAAAGTTTCCACCGAAGATTTCCATGGCAGCCTGTCGTGCCAGCGATTTGATTTTATCGTTCACAATAGGCACTTTCAGCAATAACTTGCCGATTTTGCTGTCTACTTTAGGAAGAATATCTTTCTTGATAATCTTTTCCACAATCAACGGTACACAAGAAATCACTTTGGGTTTGATTTCGGAGAAAGATTGGGAAATGATTTTTGGAGACGGCATACGCGTCAGGAAATAGATGTGTGCACCTGCAGAGAATCCGTAAAGGAAATCATATACCATACCGAACACGTGTCCCATAGGCAACATGGAAACGATATGATCTCCCGGTTTAACGGGAAGCATTTCGAAGCAATAAGCCACGTTTGACCAAAGACTGCGATAGGGGAGCATCACTCCTTTAGAGTAACCCGTGGTACCGGAAGTATAGTTGATGATAGCCAGTTCTTCCGGACGATCTTTCCGGTAACAAATATGTTCCGGTCGAAAGTTCTTGGGATACTGTTGACCGTAAATAGCGTTCCGGTGTTCAAAAGCGTAAGTGAGTTTTTCGTTCCGGGACACTAATGCCGAGAAATCAGCCAGCGAAGCGATGCCCTCTAACAAAGGCATGGCATCTTCATTCAGGTTCTCCCATGCCTGGTCGCCGACGAAAAGTAATTTGGCTTCGGAATGGTTGACGATATTATGAATATTATCTGCCTTGAATTCATGCAAAATGGGAACAATAACAGCTCCGTAAGTGATAGTCGCCAGGAAAGTAACTGCCCAGTGAGCACTGTTACGTCCGCAAACGGCTATTTTATCTCCCGGCTGGATGCCGGCACTCTCCAAGACGATGTGAAATTTAGCGATTTTACGCGCTACATCCTTATATTGGAGGGTAATTCCTTTATAGTCAGTTAAGGCATCTTTGTCCCAGTTTTTGATGATGCTTTGCTCAATATAATCAATGAACTGATGTTCTTGTTCCATTCGATTTTTGCACATTTAGTTTAAAACTGCGCAAAATTAATACTTCGTAGATGTAAACCGAATTTTAAATTCAAGTTTTACGGTTAATTAACGGAGGGGGAGCGAACAATTTTATCAGCCGGATAAAGGTCATTCGTGTTTCTTCCTTAGAACTAGTTCATTGGCCTATATAAAACATTTCGTCTCCACGCATGAAGATGAAACGAATGTCTTGCCAAGGCAAGAGGTTCCATGCGTGGAGACGAATCAGTTATAGTGTACTGAATAACTCTTTTCAGATGTTATTCTGAATCAGTATCTTCTTCTTTGGATTTTTCGGAAATAAGTAATAGTTTATCTCCTTCGTGCAGTTTCAGTGTTCCGTTGGGAATCAGGAACTCATCTCCGCGCTTCACGATCATTACCAGCGTGCCTTTCGGAAGATTCATATCTTTCAATGTGTCTGCTTCTTCCAGCATACTTTTGGTGATAGTCATGTCACTAAGATCAGAGTCTATTTCTTCCGGAAGTTCCACTCCGAAGTCGTTACCGGTTTTTTCCAGCGGTTTGGAAAGATTCAAAATCCGGGCGACGAAAGAAATGGTTGTTCCCTGTACGACCAATGAGACAATGGTAATAAAGAATACAATGTTGAAAATGAGGTTCGAACCTTCTACGCCCGCCACTACCGGATAGGTAGCAAAGATGATAGGAACTGCACCGCGTAATCCTACCCAAGATACGAAAATACGTGATTTCATCGTGATTTTCCGGAATGGAAGCAGACAAAGGAACACGCTTAACGGGCGCCCGATAATAATCATGAAAACACCAATCAACAATGCCACGGCAGCTACTTCGAGCATTTCGTGCGGGTTGACAAGCAATCCCAGGCAAAGGAACATGATGATTTGCGACAACCAGGTCAGTCCGTCCATAAAGGTGTAGATATCCTTACGGTGCATGATTTTATTGTTTCCCACCATGATACCGGCGATATATACGGCAAGGTATCCGTTACCTTTCAGTAAGTCGGTGATGGAGAAAGTGAAAAACACAAATGCCAGTAATAAGATGGGATACAAGGCTTGATTATCAATATTGAGCTTATTTAACATCCGGATAGCTAGCTTTCCAAGTACATATCCGGCAGCCGCGCCGACGATAAACTGGATGACGAAAGAGCCTACGATAGCTCCGACTCCCATACCTGACGATTGAATAAACTGTATCAGGACAATGGTAAGCATATAGGCCATCGGGTCATTACTTCCGCTCTCCAGTTCCAGCATGGGACGAAGGTTGTGTTTCAAGTTCATCTTCTGTGAACGGAGAATGGCGAACACCGAAGCCGAATCCGTAGATGACATGGTGGAGGCCAAAAGCAGGGAAGTAGTGATAGGTAAATAAATATTTGACCAGCTCATACCTGATATCCACCAGATAAAGAGTCCGGTGAAAAGAGCTGTAAGTAGTACTCCGACAGTGGAAAGCACGATACCGGGACCTAGAATAGGTTTGATTTCTCTGAATTTCGTATCCATACCTCCCGAGAAAAGGATAATACTAAGGGCCACCATACCGATAAATTGGGCGTCTTTCGCGTCGTGGAACTGCAGGCCGAGGCCGTCACTTCCAAACAACATTCCTACTACGAGGAACAATAATAAGGTAGGTACTCCAAAGCGGTATCCGGTTTTTCCAACAACGATGCTGACGAAAAGTAAGATAGAACCGATAAGTAGGGTGTTTTCTGCTGTAAATATCATAGGCAATATATTATAAAGTTATAAAATTGTCGTATTAATTCTCACCGTGCGAAGTTACACATTATTAACAACAAATAAAAACTCTTTTTGGATGTATTTTTGTGAAAAAAGGGAGTTAAATTGTCTAAAAAGACTAATTTTGCAAAGAATAATCTACATTATACTTATGGATTCAAATAATCTTACACCTTTGAGGAAAGGGGTGGTGGGGGTACAATTCTTGTTTGTAGCTTTCGGTGCTACGGTACTCGTACCGTTATTGGTAGGGCTTGACCCTTCTACAGCTCTGTTTACAGCAGGTATTGGTACGCTTATCTTTCATGCGGTTACGCGTGGAAAGGTTCCTGTCTTTCTGGGGAGTAGTTTCGCATTTATTGCGCCTATCATTAAAGCGACAGAACTTTATGGGTTGCCCGGCACCTTATCCGGCATGGTTGGAGTAGCATTAGTTTACTTTGTGATGAGTGCGCTTGTCAAATGGCAGGGAGTGAGGGTGATTGAGCGGCTGTTTCCTCCTGTTGTCATAGGACCTGTCATCATTCTGATAGGTTTGTCACTGGCGGGAACAGGAGTGAATATGGCAAAAGAGAACTGGGTACTGGCACTGCTTTCGTTGGTTACCGCAGTCGTTGTTTCAATGAAAGCCAAAGGGCTTTTGAAACTGATTCCTATCTTCTGTGGAATTGTAGTAGGGTATCTGGCTGCATGGCTTTTCTACGATTTGGATTTGTCCGGTGTCAGGGATGCTGCCTGGATTGGATTGCCGCAGTTTGTCTTTCCTAAATTCTCATGGGAACCTGTGTTGTTTATGATTCCGGTAGCCATTGCTCCGGTGATAGAACATATTGGTGATATTTATGTCGTTAATACGGTCACCGGAAAAGATTTCGTGAAAGATCCGGGGTTGCACCGCACCTTATTGGGTGATGGTCTGGCCTGTTTCTGTGCCGGATTGCTGGGTGGGCCTCCTGTGACTACCTATTCGGAAGTGACAGGAGCCATGTCACTGACAAAGATTACTAATCCGCAAGTGATCCGAATAGCTGCCATTTCCGCTATCTTATTCTCCGTTATCGGTAAAATCAGTGCATTATTAAGATCCATTCCAAGTGCGGTACTGGGCGGCATCATGTTATTGCTTTTCGGAACGATTGCTTGTGCGGGTATTGGTAATCTTGTGAATAATTGCATTGATTTGAGCCGTACCAGAAATATAATCATTGTATCTTTGACACTGACTGTCGGCATTGGTGGCGCTGCTTTTAATTGGGGCGATTTTTCATTGTCCGGCATTGGACTGGCAGCTTTGGTGGGAGTAGTTCTCAATTTAATATTACCCAGAGAGGATTGAAATTCTATTCAAAAAAACATCCACTATGCGGGAGTAAATGCAGGACTCCTGATTAAGCAGGAGTCCTCCTAATATAGAAAAAAAGATAGTGACGGTATATGATGGAAATAGTGACGGTATGGTTGTTGTATACCGTCACTATCCTTATCAAATACCGTCACTATTTTGTAGAAGAGAATCTGCTTGTAAAATACCCTTCTGTTTCCTTATCATTTATGATAGAAACTTCACAATATCTTCATCCACTGTACTGATACCTCCGATCCCGAATTGTTCGATCAATACGTTCCTGACATTCGGTGAAAGGAAAGCGGGAAGTGTAGGACCCAAATGAATGTGTTTCACTCCCAAAGCCAGTAATGCCAATAAAACAATGACCGCCTTTTGTTCGTACCAAGCGATGTTGTATACGATAGGCAACTGATTCACATCATCCAATCCGAAGATTTCTTTCAGTTTTAAAGCGATGACGGCCAATGAGTAACTGTCGTTACATTGTCCTGCATCCAACACTCTCGGAATGCCGTTGATATCACCTAAAGCCAGTTTATTATATCTGTACTTGGCACAACCGGCAGTAAGAATCACGGTGTCACCAGGTAATTTTTGAGCAAATTCCGTATAGTATTCACGGCTCTTCATACGTCCGTCGCATCCTGCCATTACAAAGAATTTACGGATAGCTCCGCTTTTCACGGCGTCCACCACTTTATCTGCCAGGGCTGTCACCTGTGCATGAGCGAATCCTCCGATAATCGTTCCGTTTTCAATGGCTACCGGTGGCTGACATTGTTTAGCATGAGCAATCAGTGCAGAAAAATCTTTCGGTTTTCCGTCTTTACGTTCGGGGATGTAATGTGCCCCGTCCAAGCCGCAGGCTCCTGTGATGTAAATACGATCCTTGTAGCTGGCATTTGCACGTGGCGGAACGATACAGTTACTTGTGAACAAGATAGGACCGTTGAAACTTTCAAATTCCTCTTTCTGCTTCCACCAGGCGTTTCCGTAGTTTCCTGCCAGATGCTTGTACTTCTTTAGTTGAGGATAATAATGTGCAGGCAACATTTCGCTGTGAGTATATACATCTACTCCTGTACCCTCTGTTTGTTCCAATAACTCTTCCAGGTCTTTCAAGTCATGTCCGCTGATTAATATACCCGGATTATTGCGTACACCGAGACTCACTTGTGAGATTTCCGGATTTCCGTAGCTGCTGGTATTCGCTTTATCCAGCTGTGCCATTGCCGATACTCCATACTTTCCTGTTTCCAAAGTCAGCTGAACCAGTTCTTCCACTGTAATATCATTGCGGGTCAGTTCAGACAAGGCATGTTGCATGAAAGCAAATATTTCCGGTGACTCGTAGCCCAGGTTATGCGCATGCTCTACGTAGGCAGCCATTCCTTTCAGGCCATAGTGTACAAGTTCTTTCAGTGAGCGGATATCCTCGTTGGGAGTGCGAAGCACACCGACAGTTTTTGATTTCTCTTCAAACTCATCTTCGCTTCCATTCCAAAGACATTCGTCGGGAGCATTTTCGATCTTTACCTTGTTGGCAAGTTCATTTTTCAGTTTCAGTCCTTCTTTGATTTTTTCAGTGATAGCCACTTTATCAAAATTGGCGTTGGTGATGGTAATGAACAAAGCATCATAGATAAATTTGTCTGCTTGTTCGGAAGGATGTCCATCTTTACGCAGATGTTCGTTGTAGACAGCAATTCCACGTACTACGAAGAGTAGTAAATCTTGCAGGTTAGCCACTTCAGACGTTTTACCGCACACACCTTTCAAGGTACAGCCGGTACCCATTGCGGTTTCTTGACATTGATAACAGAACATACTCATAACTTTTACGTTTTTAATTAGTCCAATATTTTATTTATTGAACGCAAAAGTAGAGGAAAAGTTTCAGGTGATTCTGTAACCAATGTTACAACAATGAATATTTTTTATCTAAAACACTCATTATTCGATTCATAAATCTTTAAACTGCTCCTATTATTGAATAAGCCGTACCAGTTGTTCTTTCTGTAAAATAGTGATATGCTTGCGATCGGCTATCAATAATCCATCTTCCTGCATGTGCGCCAGTTCACGGGCGAGGGAAGGACGGGATACTCCGAAATAATCACTCAATTCCTGTTGTGAACGGTCGAGGGTGATATGCGTCTGTTGTTGCTGTTTGTATAATCGGAGCAAGTACGAAGCAAGTTTCTGACGAATCGTTTTAAACGACATAAAGAAAAGCTTATCCGATAAAGTCCGTGCATAATTGGCAGAAAGATTCATATAGTTTTCCAAAAACTGCTCGTTCTTACGGAATAAACTCAATACACTTGATTTAGGAAGTTCGATAACCTCTGTCGGTTCGTTGGCAGTCACTTCCACCGGATAGCGGTTCTCCTCACCGAACAGAAACAGAGGGGCAATCGCTCTTGGAGCAGCGATGTCTTCCACTTTGATAAGACGTCCCGAATAATCAATCATCTCTCCACGCACGCTTCCTTTGGTCAGGATGACGAGGCGATTGCACACAGCTCCTTGTTGAGCCAGGATTTCCCCTTTCTTATAAGAACGTGTATGGAAACTGATCTCTTCCAGATCGGCAAAAAGTCTTTCCGGAGTGATCCCCCGGAATAAGGGATTGTTGACGAGTGCAGGTATCATATATCAATAGTTATTTGAATTTTAAAATAAACGTTGTTTCTTTCTCTCGAAGCAAAGTGAGACTCCCGCCCGAAAGACGCATGATCTGCCGTGAAATACTAAGTCCGATTCCGCTACCATTTTCTTTGGTGGTGAAGAAAGGAATAAAGATATGCTCTGCTATTTCCGACGGGATTTCAGGACCGTTGTTTTTGATCTCGATCCATATTTCTTCCATATCATTGCAATAAGCCCGAAGCTCGATTCTACCATCCGGCTGGCTGCCGATTGCCTGGATGGCATTCTTCAGAAGATTGATAACTACCTGGGCGATGAGGTTTTCATCCGCATACAGAATTAAGTCCGCAGGAGAAATCTCCGTGTGGAAACAAATAGTGTCACACGGATTCTGATGGCGGGCAAGTTCAATCATCCTTTCTATGAATGCTTTCACATAGAACAATGACGGTTCCGGTGCAGGTATGCGTGTAAACTGCCGGTAAGATTCTACAAAAGAGAGCAAGCCTTTTCCTGTGGTGCTGATGGTCTGCAACCCGTGACTGATTTCTTCATCTTTACCCTCGGACATGGAAAGAAGAGTGTCACAAAGAGAAGTGATAGGCGTGACCGAATTCATGATTTCATGCGTCAGAACCCGTGTCAGGCGAATCCATGAATCTATTTCCTTTTCATCAAGTTCGGTATTGATATCATTCAGAGCCAGAATACGCAGATGCTCTTTGCGCACATTGATTTCCGATACACGTATGGATAGATTAACGGTTCCCCGTTCGTTGTGAAATATCACTTGCAGTTTGTCTCCGGGACGGCAGTTCTCTATTTTCTCCATGAGCGTAGTGTCTACTTTACTCAACTGATGGATATGCGTGAATATATTCAGCCCCAAAAGACGGAGTGCCTCCTTGTTCTTCTGATAAACAGCCCCATTGTCATTGAGTACCAGCAATCCTGTACTGACAAAATCCAGAATCAGCTCGTAATATTTCTCTTGTTGTGCGGTTTCCGCTTTTACATTATATAAGATATGTCCCACCCGGTTGAGTGCCCGGTTGATCTTTTGGCTTTCGGGAGTACCGTTTTCTTCGGGAAAATGAAAAGTGTTATCATTATTTTCAAGCGCGTTAATCATGAAAAGCACCTGCTTGGTGTGAAGCTGGTACAGGCGGATTTGCCAGATGATACTAAGTACCAGCAGACAAAGACTGATGCCCAACCAACCGTATGATTGATGAATACCGAACCAGACAGTCGATATACAGAAAAGTACAGTCAGCAAAACTCTGAACCAGTACCGAATCCCCAGTTGTTGGATCTGTGAGCTCATAATCCGAATTTTTTCATCTTGTTATAGAGCGTCTGCCGGGTTATTCCCAGTTGAGCGGCCACTGCCGATAGATTTCCCGCACAGGCATCGAGCGCTTTCCGTATCATCTGCACTTCCATTTCTTCCAGGGTGGAGATACTCTGTTCCTGAATGGCTATCCGTGGTACGGATAATTGGAATAATTCAGCAGGAATCAGCGGACTGTCATTGATGATAACCGCCTTTTCGATGACGTGCTCCAATTCGCGGATATTACCATACCAGGGATGCGCAGTCAATTTATCCTTTGCTTCGGGAGTGAACTTCATCAACGACTTGTCATATTGCTTGCAGAAGTGAACCATAAATCGTTCGGCCAATGGGATAATATCCTCTTTCCGTTCGCGCAGGGGAGGAATTTCCACATGAATGGTATTGATGCGGTAGAGCAAGTCTTCCCGGAATTCGCCTTTCGCTACCATCTCCTGCAGGTTCCGGTTCGTGGCACATATCAGTCGGATATCAATAGGAATTGGCGTGTTACTTCCCACTTTCACAATGCTTCGCCGTTGGATGGCGGTTAGTAGCTTTGCTTGCAGATGGTAGGGCAAGTTTCCTATTTCGTCGAGAAACAGCGTACTCTTTTCGGCAGCCTCGAACTTACCTGTCCGGTCGGTGTGTGCATCAGTGAACGACCCTTTTATATGTCCGAAAAGCTCACTCTCGAATAAAGATTCGGTGATGGTTCCCATATCCACAGCAATCATTTCTTTATATTTGCGGTTGGAAAGCGCATGGATTTCCCGTGCCAGCATCTCTTTTCCCGTTCCGTTTTCACCCGTTATCAAGAGGTTGGCATCGGTGACGGCAACCTTTTTAATCAAAGCCCGTAGTTGTTGCATAACCTTGCTTTCTCCCCAGTACATAGGCGAGTGAACAGGCTTTTCTTTACTTGCCGTTTTCCTATCGTTGTGCGTAGAGGTTGCTGCAGTTTGCAGCGTTTCCACCAGTTTCTGGTTGTCCCAGGGTTTGACGATAAAGTCCGTTGCTCCTTCTTTAATACCCCGGATAGCCAGTTCAATATCGGCATAAGCCGTAAAAAGTACGACCGGAAGATCCGGACGTACTTTTTTTATTTCATGTAACCAGAATAATCCCTCATTGCCGGTATTGATGCCCGATGTGAAATTCATGTCCAGCAATACCACTTCCGGCATTTCCTCCCGCAGGACGCTCGTCAGGGTGACAGGCGAGGAGAGTGCAACGACCTTTGAAAAATAACTTTTTAAAAGGATTTGTATGGCAGTCAGCACCCCTTTATTGTCGTCTACAATGATGATTGTTCCAGATTTACTCATTTTCGTTCAAGTTTGTAAAGCGCAAACTTACGAAAAAAGGATGTGATAATTCAAGAATCGTAATTCAAAATTGATTTTATCCCCCTTGTATCTCCAATCATAACCACTGGAACTTCAATCCGAATGATAAACTAAGGTAGTCACGTGGACGGAGATAACTATTGTTTACCGCACTAATCACATAAAGGTCACACGTACTTATTTCATAGAAAAAGGTTACAGACTTGGCCATAAATCTACGTTGCGGGTCAATGTCATAGGTCAGGCGTTGTCCCATAAAGACATGGAAACGCACTTTGCTTGAGAAACCATAATACCCTTTCGGATAACGTTCCGGTTCGTTCACCCAGAACTGATTTCCAAATACGGTATTCACATAAAGACCACAGGCAAGAGGCTCTGTCGAGAATCCTTTTCCAATATTAATGCTCCAGGGCATATAGTTCTGCTTGAGCGTCATGGTCACTTTTGCTTTCTTCGAAGAATATTTCGGAATGAATCCGAGCAATACATCCGTTTCCCACTGATTACGTTTTCCATAATCCCATCCTGTACCGAAAGAGAGCAATCCCATATTTCCGGCATATTGTATTTTGGAATGAGTCGGGATAATCCGTTCCCAGTTTCTGCGGAAACGGTGAACCCGATTATCGTAGCGGGTATGTTTGGTGTGCTTCGGTGTGGCAGGCAACACGGAGTCCGCTTTGATAATGGTGAATGAAGACTCCCCGTTACGAAAGGTGATAATTGAATCATCCTTGATGATAAAACGGAGCGAATCATCCTTGTAGTTGTTGATGATTGTATCCCTCTTGCAGGTAGCAGACATCAGACCGGGAAGCAGGAGAAGCACGGACAGTACTCCCGCGCGTAAGATATAATTAGTATTTAACCAGCTCATATTCGTATTTTTCCGGAGTTATTGTAAATACCAGATAAGTACGGTAATCCATACAATCACTGGTAACATAATGTATCCCATCATCAAAAATCACATCGTCCTGATGGTGATGGGTATGGGCGGCCGTGCAGAACTGTACTCCTGCATACTGTTTGACATAGTGTTGGAATACTTTTGCCACATTATCATTGAACACATCCGTATAGGGACGCGCGTGCATACAAATGACCGTTTTTTCAAACTCATCCCGCCTGTTCGTTATCTCATTTTCCATAAAGGTAAAGTCCGGTACAGGTTCGGAGTAATCATACTCCAAAGCGTTGGTATTCAGGCAGACAAACTTCACATCTCCTGCGATGAAAGAGAAGTTTGTGGGGCCGAATACAGCCTTGTAGGTTTCCGCTCCCGTTCCCAGACAGTCATGATTTCCGATCAGAGCCACATAAGGCACATGAAGTCCGTTCATGATATCCCTTTGCCAAAGAAATTCCTTAGTCAGTCCGAAGTCACTCATATCCCCTCCGTGGATAACGAAGTCAATATCATTTCGTTGATTGATTGCTTTTACAAAATCTTCCGTTTCGTCATACCATCGTTGTGAGTCGCCCATTGTCACGAACCGTATCGTAGTTTTACCCTGGCAATTTGCTTCTATTCTTTCCATATTGTGGGCGTTGACCTCTGTTTCTCCGCTGATGCGGACGTCATACGGATGATAGTCTATCATACCGCATCCCGAAAGGAACAGGCACGAAAACAGTGCATATAAATTCTTCCTCTTCATCATTACTTTAATAGTTTAGAAAACTAGATGCAAAGATAAAGTTTTCTATCGGGATGGACAATCTCCCCATGGATAATAGAGACTGTTGGAACAATTTAAAGGAGAAATGGAATAGTCTCCCGGTTGTCTAAAAATTAGACGGTACTGTCTAATTTTTAGACAATATTCAGAAAGGTTGAAATGATAAACACTTGATAATGAATTGTTATTCTTTTTTGGCATGCTTTCTGCATTCTTGAAAATAGAAAAAACAGAAATAAAATATAATATGAAACAAATCTATTATGTGATCCGTACTTTATTGCGGGGGCATGGTTCCAACGTTATCAAAATCCTCTCTTTGGCGTTGGGGCTGACGATGAGCATCCTGTTGTTTGCCCGCGTGGCTTTCGAACAGAGCTTTGACAAATGCTTCAAAGATTATGATAACCTGTATCAGATCTTCTCCGTCTTTTCCGCCAATGGCCAAACCTTTGAGCCGCAGGAAATGAACTGCGGACCGGTGGCGGGTGCCATACAGGAGAACTTTCCTAAAGAAGTGGAAGCAGCCACCAGCTATTGTGTCTGGATGAGTGCCCCTCTTTATTATGGAAGTGTCCGTTTTGAAGCTAACAAAGTGACAGCCGATTCACTATTCTTTCAAACTATGGGTATCGATGTTTTGAGCGGTGTTCCGGAAAAAGAACTGATGCAGAAAGATGTTGTCTTTCTTAGTGACCGGTTGGCGCGTAAGATGTTCGACCAAGAAAACCCGATAGGCAAAGTAATCTCCTATAATAAAGAAATAGAACTGACAGTGAAAGGCACGTACGCCGACATACCCGAAAATGCTACCGTCAGACCGGATGCAGTGATTTCTCTGCCTACCGTATGGAGCCGTGGATGGGGAAACTACTCCTGGAGGGGAGGCGATAGCTGGATCGCATTTATCCGTTTTCGTCCCGGAGCAGACAAATCCGTGGTGAATGCACGGTTGAATGACCTGATAAAGAAATATCGTCCTGCGGAAGACCAGAAAGTGGTAGGTTATACCGCTTTTGTAAAGCCGATCCGTGATGTATACAGGGAAGAACCGGACGTGAAGCGGATGCGGAACATCATGTCTATCTTGGGAATAATCATCCTTTTTATCGCTACCTTGAACTACGTACTGATCTCCATCTCTTCACTCTCATACCGTGCCAAAGCCATCGGCGTACATAAGTGTAGCGGTGCAGGCAGCGGCAAAATCCTGGGAATGTTCCTATTGGAAACAGCTATCATTATTCTCTTCGCCTTGCTATTGATGGGATTAATCTTACTGAACTTCCGCGACTTTATAGAAGACACAACCGCCGTTGAACTCGGAGCCCTGTTCTCTTTAGACCGTCTTTGGGTACCCCTGCTGACGGTAGCTATCCTGTTCCTCATAGGAGGAGCACTGCCCGGACGCATCTTTGCCAGAATCCCCGTTTCACAAGTCTTCCGCCGCTACACAGAAGGAAAAAAAGGATGGAAACGCCCGCTATTATTCGTGCAGTTTGCCGGCGTAGCTTTCATCTGCGGATTGATGTATGTGGTGATGCTGCAATACTACTATGTCTTGAACAAAGACCTGGGATACAATCCGAAGCGCGTTGTCGTAGCCAATACTGATTTCGGCAATAAAGAAAACCAGGACTATGCCCTGACTTTCTTCCGTGGCCTGCCTTATGTAGAGTCCGTGTCCAGTGCCGATTCCCATCCCGTCTATAGTTATAGTGGAACGATGATTCAGGATGAAAGTGGACAATCACTTTTCTCCTCCCGTTTTTGCGAAATGATGGAAGACTATCCAAAGATGATGGGTATGGTGATGAAGGAGGGGCGTATGCCACGGAATGAAAACGAAGTAGCCATCAATGAAACATACGGCGAATGGATGCATTGGGGAACAGAGCTATTGAACCGTACTGTCTATAATTCAGGCTACGTATGTAAAGTAGTGGGAGTGATTAAAGACTTCCGGATCGGTAATTTCACCAACCCGCAAGCACCCTTCATCCTGATGAGTACCAAGAATTTCGGAAACTGTGTTCATGTCCGGCTGAAAGAACCTTTTGCAGAGAATCTTCAGAAACTGAATAAAGTATCGGCAGACGCTTTCCCCGATAAAACGGTCGATTTCCGTTCGATGGAGCAGATGATAAAAGAGAGTTATAACTCCATCCGCGTCTTCAGCAATGCTACCATACTGGCGGCGGTTACCATGTTCTTTGTGATGATGATGGGATTGATAGGCTACACAACCGATGAAGTCCGCCGCCGTTCCAAAGAGATTGCCATACGTAAAGTCAATGGTGCCGAAGCCTCCGGCATTCTGGAAATGTTGGTGAAAGATGTGCTCTATGTAGCCGTTGCAGCCGTTGTGATCGGTGTAGCGGCATCATGGTACGTCAATGATATGTGGATGGATATGTTTGCCGAGCACGTGCCTGTCAGTTGGGCGGCGTATGTACTGATAGCGATTGTAAATCTTCTCGTTATCGTAGCCTGCGTACTTTGGAAATCGTGGCGGATTGCCAATGAAAATCCGGTGAATAGCCTTAAAAGTGAATAATTAAAAACATAAATAAAAAGAGTATGATTGAAATAAACAACATCAGTAAAGTATTCCGTACTTCCGAGGTAGAGACAGTTGCCTTGAATCACGTAAACCTTGAAGTAAAAGAGGGAGAGTTTGTAGCCATTATGGACCCCTCCGGTTGTGGTAAATCCACTTTGTTGAATATTCTGGGTTTGCTCGATAACCCCACCGAAGGTTCCTACCGCTTGATGGGTGAAGAAGTGGGCGGATTGAAAGAGAAAGAACGTACCCATGTGCGTAAGGGCAAACTCGGATTCGTATTCCAGAGCTTTAACCTAATCGACGAGCTGAATGTTTACGAGAATGTAGAACTTCCTCTGACATACCTGGGCTTTAAAGCATCCGAACGCCGCCGCATGGTAGAAGACATTCTGAAACGGATGAACATCAGCCATCGTGCCAAACACTTTCCGCAACAACTTTCCGGTGGTCAGCAACAACGTGTCGCCATTGCCCGTGCCGTAGTGACCAACCCGAAACTGATTCTCGCCGATGAGCCGACCGGTAACCTCGACTCAAAGAATGGGGCAGAAGTGATGAACCTGTTGACCGAACTGAATAAAGAAGGAACAACCATCATCATGGTGACACACTCACAACACGACGCATCCTTTGCCCATCGTACAGTTCATTTGTTCGACGGCAGCGTGGTAGCCAGTGTGATAGCATAAACCAGATCAGAAGCAAGTATGAGACAAATCTATTATAGCATACGTACATTACTGCATGAGCGTACTTTGAATATCGTAAGAGTGCTCTCCCTTTCTTTAGGACTAACAGTTGGCATCTTGCTTTTCTCGCAAATAGCTTTTGAGATGAGCTATGAGAAATGTTACCCGGAAGCGGAGAATCTGATAATGGCGAGAATAGCGGCACAGAATATGACGACCGGCGAAGTGCAGGGTGATGACGGAATGAATTATGACTATACCGTCTGTGATCCGGTAGCTTTTACCTTGGCGCAGGATATGCCTGAAGAAATAGAATCAGCCACCTGTGTACTTCCTTCCCAGTTTTATCATATTTATAAGGAAGACAAACTGCTGTCAAAAGCAAATTACATGATGGTCGACACCTGTTTCTTTGAAACGATGGGTATACCCGTACTAAAAGGGAACGCGAAAGATCTCATCATCTCGAATAGCATATTTGTATCAGAACATTTTGCCCGTGAAACATTCGGTAGCGCAGACCCTATTGGGAAAACCCTTTCGGCCGACAAGCAGTTGGAGCTCACAATTCGCGGCGTCTATAAAGACATACCCGAAAATTCGATGCTCTCCCGTGACTTTGTGATTACCATCCACCGCGATGGTCGCTATGCGAGTGGTAACGGTTGGAATGGGAATGATATCTTTTATGCCTTTGCACGCTTGCGTCATGCGTCGGATATAGACAAGGTGAACAGCAAAATTCAACAAGTAATGGCAAAATACAGCCCCTTGCAATGGGATGACTGGAAGTTGGAATACAGCGTTGTTCCTCTTTCGAAACGCCATCTGGATTCTGCCGATACCCAGAAACGTTTGATGATATTCGGCTTCCTCGGCTTTTCAGTGTTTTTTGTAGCCATCATGAATTATATGTTGATTTCAATAGCCACTATCAGTCGTCGTGCAAAAAGCGTAGGAGTGCATAAATGCAGTGGAGCCAGTTCCGGAAACATCTTTGGCATGTTTCTGGCAGAAACCGGAGTATTGGTTCTACTATCCGTCCTGTTTAGCTTCCTGTTGATAATCAACATGGGCGAATTGATCGAAGACCTGTTGGGAACCAGCCTTGCCTCACTGTTTGCCTGGGACATCATTTGGATACCCTTGCTCACTGTAGTAGTCCTTTTCCTCCTGGCAGGAGGCATACCGGGAAAACTGTTCTCACGTATTCCCGTCACGCAGGTATTCCGGCACTATACGGATGGAAAAAGAGGATGGAAACGTTCATTACTATTTGTCCAGTTCACGGGTACCTCCTTTGTACTCGGATTATTGCTGGTTACCCTGTTACAATATTCTCACCTGATGAATGGAGATATGGGAATCAAGATTCCGGGACTGGTAGAAGCCGAAACCTGGATGTCCGGCGAAACAGTAGAACATGTAAAAGACGAGTTGCTCCGCCAACCGATGGTGGACGGGGTATCGGCATCCACACACAGCGTACTGGGAGAATATTGGACACGTGGATTGATTGGTAACGACGGCAAACGCATTGCCACCCTTAATTTCAATATGTGCGACTATGATTATCCGAATGTGATGGGAATCAGAATAACAGAAGGCACTACCATCAAGAAAAAAGGCGATCTATTGGTAAATAAAGAACTCGTTCGTTTGATGAAATGGACCGATGGTGCCGTAGGAAAATCAGTGAGTGGGGTAGAAGGTACCATCGTGGGAGTGTTTGATGATATTCGTAATAGAAGTTTCTATTCCAGTCAGTCTCCTATCGTATTGATTGCCGATAAAGAATCGGCCAATCACACCATCAATGTTCGTCTAAAAGAACCCTATGACGAGAACCTGAAACGCTTGAACGAATGTGTGGCAAAAACATTCCCGAATGTAGCCCTGAACTTCAATTCAGTAGACAGCATGATTCGCGAAGGCTATAAGAGCGTATACCGTTTCCGTAACGCAGTCTGGATTTCGTCCTGCTTCATCCTGCTTATTGTCATCACGGGATTGATTGGCTATGTGAATGGAGAAACTCAACGCCGCAGCAAGGAAATAGCCATACGCAAAGTGAATGGGGCAGAGGCCTCCGGCATCCTGAAACTATTGATATACGACATTCTGAATATCTCCGTAATCTCTGTGCTGATAGGTACTGCCGCTTCCTATTTTACAGGCCAAATATGGTTGGAACAGTTTAGCGAACGAATTGATATGGATCTGTTACTTTTTATAGGAATAGCCCTGCTGGTACTATTGGTTATCGTGGCTTGCGTGGTAGTGAAAGCCTGGCACGTTGCCAATGAAAACCCCGTAAAGAGCATCAAAGCAGAATAAAGAATAAAAACCAACAGGCGGAGTAAAGCAGTTAATGCTTTATTCCGCTACCGTTTCCGGATGTTGTTTAGACACTTTCTTAATGTAAATCATCAGACTGACAACCGCCGTAATAAACGCCAATGCATCCGATACCGGCATACTAATCCAGATACCTTCCAATCCCCACCAGTTGGGAAAGAGCAGCAAGCAAGGCAAAAGATAAAGCAACTGTCGCGTCAGCGAAAGGAAAATACTTATTTTAGCCTTCCCGATACTTTGGAAGAAGTTACCAATCACAATCTGCGCCCCTACAAACGGGAACATCAATACAGCCAGCCGGATACCGTCTACGGCCAAATCAATCAATTCATCGCTATCCGTGAAAAGAGCCGATACGGCATGAGGGAAGAACTCGCAGATAATAAACCCGCTACTGGTAATCACGACCCCGGAGATAATCCCCAGTCGCAATGTCTGTTTCACACGGTCTATCTTCTGTGCTCCGAAGTTATACCCCACAATAGGCTGCATACCCATCGTCAGACCTAACACAATCATCACATAAAGCGTCAGCAAACGGTTAATAATCCCATAAGCACCAATCGCCATATCGCCCCCGTAATTTTGCAGACTGTTATTGATGATAATCACAATGGCACACGCACACACATTCATCAGGAAAGGAGACATACCGATGGCGAAGATACTCTCCACAATCCTCCGTTTCATCTTCCAGATATTCCCCTCAAAATGCACCGTACTGTCTTTCTTGACAAAATGGCTCACCACCCACACCATACCGATCAACTGTGAAATCACCGTTGCCGTAGCAGCTCCCCTCATTCCCCATTCAAAGTGGAAAATAAAGATAGGAGCGAGGATAATGTTCGCTACCACCGTCACCATCGAAGTCAACATCGCCTTTTTCGGGTATCCGGTAGCACGCATCACGTTGTTCAACCCAATCATCGTATAAGTGATAGGAGTACCCAATAAGATCACCTGCATAAAGCTCCGCGCATAAGGAAGCGTCTCGCTACTGGCCCCGAAGAAAACCAATATATCATCCAGGAAGATGAAAGACAAAATACCAAAGAAGAACGAATTAGTGATACAGAGCATCAACGTGTGTGACAAGATTTCCGTAGCCCCCTTCATGTCCTTTTGCCCCAGACGGATAGACGCCAGCGTAGAACCGCCCGCCGATACCAATGTACAGAAAGCCACCACCAGATTCATCAGCGGAAAGCTGATGGCTAGTCCGGCAATCGCCATTGGGCCTACACCATGTCCGATGAAGATACTATCAATAATATTATAGATAGAAGTAATCGTCATTCCGATAATTGCAGGAATGGAATATTGTAACAGCAATTTGCCGATACTTTCTTTGCCTAAGATATGTGGGTCGTTCTTGCTCATGCGCTAGTAGATTTTGTTGGATAAAAACGTATGTTACGTTTTTTTTAGCTTTGCAAAGGTACGAATTATTTGCCTGATTCGATGATTATTCGGAACTTTGCAACGACGGATACACAAGGTTTAACGTTTAGGTAAAAAGAAAGTTTATATATGAATACAACGAAAACGATTGCGGCACTCTTCGATTTTGATGGTGTCATTATGGATACAGAAACGCAGTACACAGTCTTCTGGGACGAGCAGGGACGGAAATATCTGAATGAAGAAGATTTCGGCCGCCGTATTAAGGGACAGACATTATTGCAAATCTATGAAAAGTATTTCTCGGACCAACCCGAAGCCCAGCTTGAAATAAGCGCCGAACTCTACGTTTACGAGCAAAAGATGTCCTACGAATACATCCCCGGAGTAGAAGCCTTTATAGCCGATCTTCGCCGTAACGGTGCAAAGATAGCCGTAGTCACCAGCTCCAACGAAGAGAAGATGGCTAACGTCTACAATGCCCACCCCGAATTTAAAGGAATGGTAGACCGCATCCTGACCGGAGAGATGTTTGCCCGTTCCAAACCGGCTCCCGACTGCTTCCTGCTCGGGATGGAAATCTTTGAAGCCACCCCCGAAAACACCTACGTCTTTGAAGATTCTTTCCACGGCCTGCAAGCCGGAATGACTTCCGGGGCAACAGTGATCGGACTTGCCACCACCAATACACGTGAAGCCATCACTGGCAAAGCACATTATATAATAGACGACTTCACCGGCATGACCTACGACAAGCTCCTGATCCTGCATCGTTAAGAGAAAGAATAAATCCGAAACGCATTATTGCACTTGATAAATCGCTTCCTTATATTGTTAAGGAGCTTTTATTATACCTCACAGAATCCTTCCAACCGCCTCCCCAGCTATCCAAGCGAGGTGTTTGAAAGGATTTTTTGCATTTCCTTCTCTGTTATGAATTAAATGTTATAACTTTGCCGCGATTTTTGAAGGCGCTTGACGTCGTTTTAATTTTTAATCATTAATTTTTAATTTAAAAAGACATGGCTGGTTATATATCAGATGACTCAAGAAAGGTGACTACTCATCGCCTGGTTGAAATGAAACAGAGAGGTGAAAAAATATCTATGCTGACTGCTTATGATTACACAATGGCACAGATTGTAGACGGTGCGGGAATGGACGTAATCCTGGTAGGCGACTCCGCTTCCAATGTAATGGCAGGTAATGTGACAACACTTCCTATCACACTCGACCAAATGATCTATCATGCCAAATCCGTGGTACGCGGCGTGAAACGTGCGATGGTAGTGGTTGATATGCCTTTCGGATCCTATCAGGGCAACGAGATGGAAGGACTTGCTTCTGCCATCCGTATCATGAAAGAAAGCCACGCTGACGCTTTGAAGCTCGAAGGTGGTGAAGAAATCATAGACACGGTGAGACGCATCGTATGTGCTGGCATTCCGGTAATGGGACATCTGGGACTCATGCCTCAATCCATCAATAAATACGGTACCTATACCGTGCGTGCCAAAGACGACGCCGAAGCCGAAAAACTGATTCGCGACGCCCATCTATTAGAAGAAGCAGGCTGTTTTGCCATTGTACTCGAAAAGATTCCCGCAACCCTTGCCGAACGCGTAGCATCCGAACTGACCATACCTATTATCGGTATCGGTGCCGGTGGCCACGTAGACGGTCAAGTATTGGTGATTCAGGACATGCTTGGCATGAACAACGGATTCCGTCCGCGTTTCTTGCGTCGTTATGCTGACTTGTACACGGTGATGACCGATGCCATCAGCCGTTACGTTTCTGACGTGAAGAATTGCTACTTCCCCAACGAGAAGGAACAATATTAAATATAGTATATGGCAGTTAAATTGTGGACAGTTCATTTTATGCGGATATGTGTAGCTAATTTGCTGTTGTTTATATCCTTGTATGTGTTATTTCCGGTGCTTTCCGTAGAGATGGCCGACCGTCTCGGAGTGCCGGCTGCACAGACAGGAGTAATCTTTCTCTTTTTCACCTTGGGGATGTTCCTCATCGGTCCTTTCCATGCCTATCTGGTAGATGCATACAAGCGTAAGTACGTCTGTATGTTTGCTGCTGCCCTGATGGTAGTGGCGACCATCGGATACGCCTTTGTTACCAACCTCACAGAACTGATTCTGTTGGGCACCGTGCAAGGGCTTGCCTTTGGCATAGGCACAACAGCCGGCATCACATTGGCCATCGACATCACCAACTCCACACTGCGCAGTGCGGGAAACGTCAGTTTCTCCTGGATGGCACGTATGGGAATGATCGCAGGCATTATCCTCGGAGTATGGCTTTATCAAAGCCAATCCTTCCAAACCCTGCTCACTGTATCTGTCATAACCGGAGCTGTCGGAATCCTCATGTTATCAGGAGTCTACGTACCTTTCCGTGCGCCGATTGTCACCAAACTCTATTCCTTCGACCGCTTCCTATTGCTTCGTGGATGGGTTCCTGCCATCAATCTGATCCTGATAACCTTCATTCCGGGACTGCTGGTTCCCATGGTACACCCTTTCCTAAACGATTTCGTACTCGGAAACACAGGAATCCCCGTACCGTTCTTTGTAGGAACAGCCCTCGGATACATCGTTTCCCTGTTCTTTGCACGTCTGTTTTTCCTGAAAGAGAAAACACTGCGACTGGTCATTATAGGACTCGGATTGGAAATCGTAGCCATGTCCCTACTGAATACAGACATCTCCATAGGCATTTCCTCCGTACTCTTAGGACTGGGCTTAGGCTTTATCCTGCCGGAATTTCTGGTGATGTTCGTAAAGCTATCCCACCATTGCCAACGCGGAACAGCCAACACCACCCATCTGCTGGCAACCGAAATCGGCATTTCCCTGGGAATCGCTACCGCCTGCTACATGGAATTGGATACAGATAAGATGCTACATACCGGACAGATAGTAGCATCCATTGCTTTACTCTTCTTTGCATTGATTACCTATCCTTATTATATAAAGAAGAAAGTAAGATAGGAGAGTAGCCGGAATTAATTCCGGCTAACTTGTTTTACTCCCTTTATAGTACGTAATTTCTTGATAAGAGCCTCCAAACGTCCCGTATCACCCACCATGACCGTCAGTGTTCCGGAGAACAAACCGTCGTTCGAGTCAATACCGATGGAGCGCAGCGTGATACCATTCTCTTTGGATATAATAGAAGTGATATTAGTCACGATACCAATATCATCATGCCCTACAACCCGCAGCGTGATAGGATATTGCGTACCTACCGATTTCCCCGCCCAACGAGCCTTCACAATACGATAACCGAAACGTTCGCGCATCTGATTGGCATTCGGACAGTCCGCCCGGTGTATCTTGATACCACCGCTTACCGTAACGAAACCAAACACATCATCCCCGTAAATCGGATTACAACATTTAGCCAACTTGAATTCCAACCCTTTCAGATTCTGATCGATTACCAGAACATCTTCCTTAGACGTCGTTTCCTCTTGTTGCGCAGCCTGCAAGTTATACCCTTCGGCACTGCGATACACAATTTCATCGTGCGTATCACTGTCCCGCTTCTGTTGCTCCACATACTTATCCAGAATCTCGTTAACGTCCAGTCCACCGTCGGCAATCCGCTGATAAAACTCCGTCACATTCTTGAAGCCCAAACGCTTGATGAGGCGCATCATGGTCGCTTCATCATATTCCAACTTACGATTCTTGAATTTCCGTTCCAGCGTCTCCTTGGCAAAAGCGTGCTGGCGTGCCACCATCTCTTTGAGAGCCTGTCTTATCTTGGTGCGCGCTTTGGAAGTCGTCACGATGTTCAGCCAGTCCTGCTTCGGCGTCTGGGTGTTTGAAGTCATGATCTCCACTTGGTCGCCGCTGTTCAGTTTCTGTTTGAGCTGCACATTCTTGCCGTTCACTTTCGCGCCGATACACTTGCATCCCAACTTACTATGGATATGGAAAGCAAAATCCAATACCGTAGCCCCTTTGGCGAGCTTGAACAAATCCCCCTTGGGCGTGAAGACAAACACTTCATCCTCGTAGAGATCCATCTTAAACTGATCCATCACTTTCAGTGAATCGTTGTCTGCATTCTCCAACGCCTCCCGCACAGAAGTCAACCACTCGTCCAGACCCGTTTCACCCTTGATACCTTTATATCTCCAGTGAGCAGCCAATCCGCGTTCCGCGATCTCGTCCATGCGGCGGGTACGTATCTGCACTTCCACCCATTTCCCTTCCGGGCCCATCACAGTGATGTGCAACGACTCGTAACCATTGCTTTTCGGGATAGAGAGCCAGTCGCGCAGACGCTTCGGGTTCGGCTGGTACATATCCGTAACAATCGAATAAACCTGCCAGCATTCCTGCTTCTCCTTAGCCGGGTCCGGCTCCGAATCGAGGATGATACGGATGGCGAACAAGTCATAAATCCCCTCAAAAGACGTTTTCTGCTTCTGAATCTTGTTCCATATCGAATGAATCGACTTGGTACGCCCCTTGATGTCGAACTTCAATCCTGCTTCCGACACCTTCCTCTGGATCGGTTCGATAAAAGCAGCGATATACTTGTCGCGGGACGCCTTCGTCTCGTTCAGCTTATCCTTGATAAAATAGTACGTTTCCTTCTGCGTATATTTGAGAGACAAATCTTCCAGTTCCGATTTCAGCTTGTACAATCCCAGCTTATGTGCCAGCGGAGCATACAGGTAAGCAGCCTCGTTCGCCACTTTGAGCCGGTCCTCCTCGTTGCCCGTGTCCTTGATTTGGCGCATCACATTCACACGATCCGCAATCATAATCAGGATTACACGCATATCCTCCGCAAAAGAAAGCAGCAGATTACGGAAGTTTTCCGACTCGATAGCCGGACTCTTCGCATACAGCTCGTTCGTTTTCACCAATCCCTTGATGATACTTGCTACGTCATCCCCATATTCGGCGTTCACCTCGTCGATAGACAATACATGCCCCTTCACGATTTCGTGCAACATGATACCGATCAGGCACGAACCTTTCATACCGATTTCCTCGGCAACGATCACTGCCGTTTGTAAATCTCTGATGACGGGATTCATCCCGAAGTTATTGCGTTGCAGACCGTTACACTGGGCCGCTTTGATAAGATGTCTCTTTAACTTTAGGCAATCCTTCCAGGAAATGCTATCTCCTGCAGATTGCAACAAATGCCGGTAGAGTGAAAAAAGCTCCTTTTTTTCCTCTGATGTAAAAAAGTCGTCCATATTCAATCTTGTTAATTCGATGTAAAATTAGTTTTTTTCCTGCACATTCAAAAGAAAGTAACAATTATTTGTTATCAGTAACTTATAAATATGGTTTGGTTATCAATATGTCACTTTTCAGCCCTAAAAGAACCAAAGTGAAGAACAATAAAAAAGAACCATTTTAAAGAACCGATTATGATAGGGCAGATTTTTTTTAATGAAGTCAAAGCTAGTTTTAATTTGAGGAAGCCGAAAAGTGACAGACCAACGAATATATATCTGGTATGCCGAATAAATAAAAAGCAGGTAAAGTTATCTACAGGAGTAAGAGTGTATCCCGACCAATGGAATACTAAAAAGCAGGAAGCGTATGTAAGTCCAAGATTAACCGAGTTGGATAATATAAATAACGCAATAGTAAACGATGAGATAAATAAACTCAAAGCAGATTTTATTGATTTTAAGCGTTATATTTGCGATAATCCAAATGAGATTGATAATAGCTTATTTTTACTAAAGAAATATATTTACAAAGATAGGATGATGAAACAACAAGAATTGCAGAAGCCTGTTCAGTGGCTTCGTAGAGCTATTAGCCAAGATAAAACGATAAAATCAGATGGACAAAGGAATACATTGGCTATTTATTTGGGACATTTAAAAGTATTTGAAGAATTTTTAAAAGCAACAGATAGAGAGGATATAACGTTTACTGACATAAATTTGGCTCTAATCAAAGATTATGAAACTTATCTGTTTAATAAACAGGTAGGTAAAGGTAAGACTACTAAAACAAGTACTGTTGGTAATAAAGTAACTGCTTTGATTTCAATTATAAAGAGAGCAGAACCATACGGCTTAATAGACACTTCAGCAGCGAAGTTGAACCTGTATAAGAAGCCCAAAAGTAGGGAAGGTGATGATAATGAAATATATCTGTCAGAAGAAGAAGTAAGCAAAATGTATGCTTTAGAACTCAAAGGCTTAGAAGAAAAGGCTAGAGATGTTTTTGTATTACAATGTTGGACAGGGCAGAGGTTCAGTGATATGCAATTGTTAAATAATGGTACTATTAAAGACTTTGATAATGGGAAGATATTGGAAATAGTGCAAAAGAAAAGAGCACATAAAGTTTCGATACCGTTGTTTCCTATTGCTTTAGAGATACTGGAAAAGTATAATTATCAATTGCCAAAGGTACGTGAAAATACTATGTTGAAATACATAAAGGAAGCAGGACAAAAGGCAGGTATAACAGGTAAACATATTGTAACAGAAGATAGAGGTTCAAAAATAACTAATACTACTTATTGTAGATATGAATTAATAGGTACACATACAGGAAGACGTTCATTCATTAGTAATATGCTGAAACGTGGCTATGATAGTCATATACTTATGAGAATAACAGGGCATACTACAGAAATGGCATTTAAGAAATATGCTAAAATAAGTTCAGAAGATGCAGCTAACTTGATGCTAGAAACAGAAGCTAGCAAGATTGAACAAACTAGTAAAGTTGAGCAGTCTAATAAGGTTGCTACTGTTAGTAATGAGAATATAGCAGAAGCAATAAGTAAAGGTATTGAAGCTGGTTTGAAACATAAGAATGATATAGCCTATGGCTTGTTACTTAATAGTCAGGAAAGCAATATTGAATCTTACGGAATAGATAGAGATGTGGACATAAGCCAATTCGATTTAAATAAGAATGAAATAGACTTTCTTAATAGGTCAATGGATAATTTTGAAGTTGGAACACCATCTTTAAAGGTAAGGAAAGTACTGAATAGATTGCTGGAGCTGGGAATAGTGGTACGGCTTAAATAGATTTATGAAAAAGCCCACCTTGAAATTAATCAAAGTGGGTTTAATCTAAGGACTTTAAATACCTTGTAAGTCTTTGTTTATGTCGTTTATACGTCTACGAATTTCGTCCGAGAAATACCTTGGAGAAAGGAGTTCCTGTAAATAGAAATCTCTGTTGGCAGAATCTGATTTCTCAAAAATGGGCACTGTCCACGATTTTGTGTAAATAGAAAACTAGAGGATTCGAGTTTTATACTTGAATCCTCTAGTTTTCTATTTACACAATATTATGGAGAGTCCCCAAAAATGTAATCTAAGATGTCTTTATTGTCAGGATTTAAGATGTATTCTTTAAAATTGTCCAATGTTATAAGACTGCCTGATTCAGGGTCTGGAAATCTTTGTAAGTAATTATCAAACTTCCTTTTCATTTCTTCTAATCTTTCTTTTTGCATAGTATAATTATTAATTGGTTATGCAGCAAAGGTAGTGATATCTTTCAAACTACCATTCCTCCATCTACCATTTTTTCTGATAAAGATTCCAGCCAGATTAGTAGGTATCATAATAACACCTTTGGTTGTTTTGTAGTAGTTGTAATTGGCAGTAGTGTAATTGCAGTACGCTGTTTCAGAACGTAAATTCTTTACTTTGTCTGCATTATATATAAAGCATATATCTTCGCCAAAGAAGTTGACGTACCACGCTGCTTTACAATCGTGAGTATCCTTGACAGTTAGTAGACTTTTAAGTTTTTCAGTTTCCATTAAATGAGTGGGATAATTAACGTACCGTATATCCCTGCATTTTATTTCAGCTACTATCTTATCTTCGTTGTGTATTAAATAGAAATCTACGGGATTATATCTGCCAGTAGATTCCTTGTATTTGGTTATATTTCCATCTTCTAATAATGACTTGAATAAGTCCCTTCCTTTACGTTCCATTGCTAAAAAGTTATCCATTTGCTAGTAATTTGATTACTAGCCTGTTTCTATATTACATATTCATAAACATTAGCCATTGTGCATTTTCATTACAGGCTAATTAGGTTAATATATTTATTGTCTTGTATTGATAATCCTATCTGCTTCTTTCGTGATGTGTTGCTTAATCTCTTTTACTGTGAATCTTACTAAGTAAGTTGATAATAGTGCTACTGCAATAAGTGTAATGTAAATCATAATTGTTTATTTAAATAAATATTGTTTTGGTGTATCTTATTTACTTGAATACTATCTTTGGTCTGTAAATCTCATATCCTTTGACTGTTTTACCGTCAATCCACTTGGCGACAGGTTTACAATCAAACCATCTATCAAGGTCTGTAGCTTTGACTTTATCGGTAATACCTAGTATATCATACGCTTCTCTAATCCAGCTCTTAATATCAGCGTTACTAAAGAATCCAGTCTTTATCTGCTTGCTAAGTATTTGTACTATCTTCGTGTCTCTGTTTTTATCCGATTCCAGACTGATAAGAGCTTTCTCTATAGCTGTTTTGATATATCGCAAACTTCTAACTTTATCAGTTCCTAATTTGTGATAGGCAGGTACTACTAATGGCTGTACTCTAACTATTTCGTCTGTTTCTGGAGTAATAACCATATTTTGTAGTAGTTCCGTATATCTAAGGAAAGCATCTTTAAAAGATAGTTTCTTTCCTGCTTTATTCATTGTTTCGTTTAGTCTTTCATATTCTAATTCAGTAGTCATATTCCCGTTTGCATTGTGTTCCTTTCTTAAAGCGATACCATCATTATAGATAACCTTTTCCAATTTGAAATTATAAAGGTCTAACTTTACCAGCATATCATTAAGGAAATAGTTCCCTTCTTTATCACACACTGCATAGGCACTGTTAAGCATCTTTTCAGCCATACTTTTAGCTTTCTTGCTACTATTGTTGATAGCAGTAATTAATTCGTTTGCACCTTCTATTTCATCATTCATTCTTTGTACCATTTCTTCGTAGGTAATATCTAGATTTAGCTTCCTTTTTCCCACGCTGTTAAAGATGTGTACCATTATGCTTCTAAATGGATTGGATTCAGTCCTGATTCTACCAGCTATCTGGTAAATGTCAGTGGATATATCAAGCAGGGTATTAGTATTGCTGGAATTACTAACCACGAAGCACATACCTGTTTCACTAAAATAATCAGCACCTTCAAATGATTTGGAAGTAATGAAAGTAAATGGTTTATTGGTACTTCTACTGTTGCTGATAGTATATCCTGCTAATTTGTTCCTGTTTGACGGATTATCTGCACATACAATCTTTACTTCATCGTTACCAAGTTGGCAATATTCTAAGATAGAAGCTATATCTGTAACTGAATTTATAAAGAAGTATGCTTCCGTACTTTTATTACCGTTTATTTCTAGATAGCCGTCTTTCTTATAAGCGTTTATATAATTGGCTGCCTTTACATAGGGATGATTGGTTTGGTCTAACTTAACTATTAAGGTATCTGTGTTATCCCATTGAGCTTCTACCAGTTCCACATCTGAAAGGATGGATGGTGTGAAATCTGCACTGATTGGAGTGGCAGACATAAAACAGAATGATTTGTACTTTCTAAAGCAGTCCAGTACACCGTCAACAGCTTTCTGTCTATAACTGTATGCTTTTAGCAATATGTGATATTCGTCTATAAGCAGTCTGAAATCGGTAGGATTTAGATACTGCTCCAAATATTCCATCTTATCATAGGTACACATTATCTTTTTTATTCCAGTGCTGGAAGCATATTTCTTTAGCTCTTTTTTGGCTTGGTAAGTAAAAGTACCGAATAATCCAAATACAGGCTGCTCTTTGCCATCATAGGATGTAATAGTAGTAAGACCAGATTCTGTTAAGCCCGTCTTATTTACGATAAGTTCTGTAGTAGGTACTGCAATGATATAGGATTCATCATTAAAGAGGACTACAGTAGTACCACCACAGCCAGTAACTACTTTATTAAAGATGCAATTATGTGGTAAATCAGGTAAGTTTAAATATCCATTAGTTGAATTTATTTTTAAGGTTTTCATAGGTTTTTACATATAGAATTGAGGTAGTAAGTAATCTGAATAGTAGTAGATCTGAATTTAGAAGCTAATCTGGTTAAAATCTTTGGTCTTGAGTTCCTTACTTTTTTGGTATGGTATAAGGTAGCATTTGCAAATTTTGGTAAGGATTGGGATAAAATAATAAGCGTATCACTACGCCTATTATCCGTTGTTTCAATTTACTAATTTAAGAAAATGCAGGGAAGAACTGCATTTTTAACAATGGAATCCCAAAGGGATTATATGAATTATGAAAAATGAATCGAAAAGAAGGAACTAGCTACTATTATTCACCAGTTCCATATTTTTGTCAGAATTTTGCAACAATAGAAGCGTTTATGATAGTAGCTGCTTCTTCTAATTTGCTGATACAAAGATAGTAAAACTTTTTGACTATAAAAACTGGAAGATACACAAATTTTAAAAATAGTGTACAGGTGTTTCTAAGCTCTGTATTTACCTACCAGATGTGCGTGAATGCTGGATGAATGAAGGTAAAGTATGTCTTTTTATCATTTCTTTCCAGTATCTCGTTTTCAAGGGCAAAGTATATACTATCGTGTTGTATGCTTACTTCGTGGACTATTCGATTAAGTGAGAGGTCTACAATATTAGTACCGATTCTGGTATATGATTTAAGCCGTATAAGTGCTCCTAATTGGTTCTTATTGCCATTAATGTTAAGCAGGTCTGAATCTATAGTAATATATAGTCTATCAGGTTCTGTGTATCTGTATGTGTTATATGTTCCAGTTCTATCTATTACTAAGTATCCTAGCTCATCAAATTTCTTTAAATGCTTGAATACAGTAGTTTCACCTATACCACAGGTACGTACTACATCTTTAATTGTTGCATCTGGATTATTGGCTATTGTTACTAGTGTACAGAAGTAGGTGAACGCTTCGTTATTAGTAAGATTCTGAATGTATTGGATGTTTAATTTAATTTTCATAGGTGAGATGTGATATTTATTGTTTTAATCTATTTATATTTGTATTTTAATTTAATAATTACTGTTATGGGAGGAAAGAAAAAAAAGTGTTTTGTGATAATGCCTATTAGTGATACAGATGGGTATGATAACGGACATTTTACTACGGTTTACAACCATCTTATAAAACCTGCTGTTATGGATGCTGGTTTTGAATCTATACGAGCGGATGATACACTTAAAACTAATATAATAATAAACTCTATAATTCAGAGTATTCTTGATAGTGACATAATTGTATGTGATTTAAGTTCAAAGAATGCGAATGTATTTTATGAGTTGGGATTAAGCCACGCTTTTAATAAGAAGGTAGTCTTAATTAAGGACAATGCAACAAATATACCATTTGATATATCAGGAATAAGAGTATTGTCGTATAATAGGAGTCTCAGAATTGATGAAGTCAATAAATCTATCCCTGAAATATCTAAATGTATAGCTGATACATATGAAGATTATGATGATGCTATTTTCCCTAAAATGGATTCTATAACTCTTCCTAGTGGGGAAATAGCACATATTGGAGATTTTTTATATGATAAGATAGACCACGTTTTTGCAAGGAAGATTATTAGAATTGAAGAATCACGTATTTATATAGTTGATAATAAAGATGTATGTATATTGTATTTAAATTCTGATTATGCTAAGAATTATACTCTTAAAGACCCGCTTTTGGAATAATATTATTATGTAGTATACTATGGCATAGTTCACATATAGACATTAAATTATCTGGATTATAAGCCACTTCTTTGCGTTTCATTCCTTCATAGTTCATAAAGCTGTCTATGTGGTGAATGTGAAATGCAGGAGTGATTACCCCTTTGGATAAGCACACTTCACATAAAGGTGACTGCATTAGCTTACTAGCTCTAAGTTTGTGCCATCTGTCAGTATTATAAATCTTCTGTCTTTCTATCCTGTTATTCGATGGATTATGCTGTTTCTTCGCTTTCTTTAGATATGGCATTATTGTAGTATTCTGTAGGTATTATATATTCTCCATTTTCCGTAGCTATTTCCAGTGGAAATATCTTTTTCTTCATCATATAGCTTTGCAGTTGTGCATATTTTCTGGCTGTATAGAACTGTATCTTTACTAATTCCAGAACGGCTTCCTCCGTTACTTTATCCAATCCCATTTCCAAACATTTGATTATAGCTTTATGAAGTAAATCTTCTACAGTTTGGGACATATAGATAACATCTTTATAATTATCGGCACATTGCTTTAGTAAATCTGAATAATGCTTGGCTATGATAGCCATAATTTGCTTATGTTGTGATGAAAGTGGTTTGGCTATTGCTGGATTATAGCTGTACTGTTCGTATTGTGGCTTCCAGTTAATCTTCTTATCTAGTTCTTCTGTTGATATGTGAAATATCTGTGCTGTTTTATCTATTCCATAGTCATATATATACTGCTCTAATACTTCTTTACTTGGAATTGTCTTTTTCATTTTTAAATCGTAGGTAGTCATTCATTGTTTGCCTGTTATAGTCATAGAAGTCTTTAAGTATCGCTTCTACTAACTTTTCTCTATCTAGCCTGCTGTCTGTCTCTTTATATTTGTCTATTAAGTCCAGATTCCTGTCAAAGAAATCAGCGATTATCAATCTTAATATTTTAGACCTGTCTTTCTTTAATAAATCGCACAGCTCATTCAGTAGCAGTTCCGTATTCAGGTCTATTTTAAACTTAATTTCTATCGGATAATTACACGTTCTTTCCATAGTGTTTGATTTTTAATTCTATACAAATTTACTGAAATAAAATAGGGTGTCAAAATGAATGTGTTACATTCTTAATTAATTGTGTTATAGTCTCTTTATGTGTAGTTGAGTACCTTTTTAGCTTTACTATTTAGAAAATAAAAAACGTAATACTATGAAGAAATATTCAATTCCCAAAGGTATAGAGAAAGAAGCTGCTGAATACATACAAGGAGTACTTGCAGAACTTGAAAATAGAGGTGTTTTAGAGAATATAGATAATGCTGCCTTAGATATGCTGGCAAGAAATTACAGCACATTTATCAAGGCATCCAAACAGTTGGAAATAGACGGTTTGACAGTCACCAGTGATAGAGGTAATATAGCACCACATCCATTGGTAAAAGTTGCAAAGGATGCACAAACACAGGCTATGAAAGTTATGTTGGAATTTGGACTGACAGCCAAAGCACGTACCAAATTACCAAAGATGGATAAAACGGATGACGAGGAATCCACACCATTAGAACAGTTCATTGTTACTGGTAAGAAAGAAGTTAGATGATGAAACTTTACTATGAGTATGCAAGTAAGGTTCTTAATAATGAAATAGTAACAGGCGATACAATAAAACTGGCTTGTAAGAGATTCCAGAATGACTTATTGAGGGATGATTTGGAGTTTAGGGAAGATGTAGTAGACAGGGCTATTAGCTTTATTGGCACTTTGAAACATTATACAGGCAAGCACGCTGGCAGTAACTTCATACTGGAAGGCTGGCAACAGTTTATTATAGCTAATATACTGGGATTTTACTGGAAGGGTACAGGAACTAGGAGATTCACCAGTTCATACATAGAAGTATCCAGAAAGCAAGGTAAGACTGCTTTAGCTGCCGCCTTATGTTTGTATTATCTAATTGCTGATGGTGAAGATGGTGCAGAAGTCTTGCTGGCAGCAAACAGTAAGGAACAGGCAAAGATAGCTTTTGATATGTGTTCCAAGTTTAGTAAGGGACTGGATACCAAAGGCAAATATTTGACAGCTTACAGGGCTGATATTCTGTTTAAGGCTACTAATAGTAAATTGAAGGTACTTGCTGCTGATGATAGCAAACTGGATGGATTTAATGCCAGTTTCGGTTTACTGGATGAATACCACGCTGCCAAAACAAGTAAGGTAAGGGATGTAATAAAATCCAGTATGGGTATGCGTGAGAATCCACACCTGTGTACTATTACTACTGCTGGATTCGACAAAACTTTACCTTGTTACCAATTAAGAACTGTAGCTATAGAAGTGCTGAATGAGTTAAAGTCAGATGATGAAATGTTTATTGCCATCTATTCTTTAGATGCTGCTGATGATTGGAGAAGTGAAAAGAACTGGATGAAAGTTGCTCCTAATTTGAATATTACTGTTACCAGCAAATACATCAAAGGACAAGTACAGCAGGCTATTAATAATCCTTCTGATGAAGTGGGAGTACGTACCAAGACACTTAACCAATGGTGTGACAGTGCTACAGTCTGGCTGTCTGATGAAAGTATTATAAAGTGTACACAAGCAGTAGACCTGTCAAAATTCAAAGGATTACCCTGTTATGTTGGAGTGGATTTAGCTGCTACCAGTGATTTAACCGCTGTATCTTATTTAGTCATTGATAGTGATAAATACTATTTCAAAACTCATTACTACCTTCCTGAATCGGCACTTACAGATAAGACAGACAAGGAACTTTATAAGCTATGGAAAAGGGCTGGTTTACTTACTGTTACTGCTGGCAATGTTACTGACTATGATTATATAACTACTGATATGCTTAAATATTCAGAAATAGTTAATATACAGGCTGTAGGATATGATAAGTATAATGCTACACAGTGGGCTATAAGTGCTACAGAAAAAGGATTACCACTGGAAGAATACGCACAGACATTAGCCAACTTTAATAAGCCTACCAGAGAGATGGAACGGCTTATATTATCTGGGAAGGCAGCAATAGATAATAATGAAATAAACAGGTATTGCTTTAGGAATGTGACTTTGAAGTCAGACCATAACGGCAATATCAAACCTAACAAACAAGTAGACAAAAAGAAGATTGATGGAACTATATCTATGATACAGGCTTTAGGTATGTATTTGCAAGTACCACACTACACAAACCAAATATTTACATTTTAATGAAACTCAATATCAATTTCAATCCATTTAAAAAGAAAGAAGCCAGACAAGAAGAACGCAGCTATAACTTTCTTTCAGATTCTCTATTTTATAATTCAGCTACTACATATTCAGAATCAAAAGCTATGCTGTTATCTGCCGTTTACAGATGTGTAGACGTGATAAGTGATTCTGTTGCACAGTTACCGTTAGAACCGTATTATGTAGATGATGAGGGATTTAAGACTAAATTTACTAAACATCCTACATACTGGCTGTTGAATAGAGAACCGAACGACCAAATGAGCAGATTTACTTTTATCAAGACACTGGTTACCAGCGTACTTCTTACAGGTAATGGCTATGCTCTTATTAACAGAGATGAGAAAGGTGATGCCAAAGAACTGATATTCTTAAAATCAGATTCAGTATCAGTCACTTTTAAAAACGGAAAAAAGATGTATAACATTACAGGGATGAATCAATTGGTAGAAGCTATCAATATGATTCATATCCTGAATTTTAGTTATGATGGGATTACAGGTATAAGTACTTTAAAACACGCCAGAAATACACTAGGGTTAACTGCCGATTCAGAAGCGCACGCAGAAGGATTTTTCAAAGGTGGTGCTAATCTGGCTGGCATTATTAAAGTGGAATCCTCATTGACGGCACAACAGAAGCAGGACATTAAAACAGCTTGGAGTAGTGCTTTTAATTCTATTACTGGTACTCCTAATGGTGTAGCTGTGATGGAAGGCAATATGACTTTTCAGCCTATAACCGTAAATCCGTCTGATGCACAACTATTGGAGACTAGACAGTTCAATGTGATTGATATTTGCAGGTTTTTCGGTGTGTCGCCAGTCAAGGCTTTTGATTTGTCCAAGTCCAGTTATAGTACAGTAGAAGCTACTCAACTGGCTTTCTTGACTGATACGCTTTCACCACTACTGGAAAAGATAGAACTGGAATTTGAACGTAAACTGTATAAGCCGTCTGAAAGGAATAATATAGATGTTCGTTTTGACACTTCCGTTCTTCTTCGAGCAGATAAGGCAAGTCTGGCTAGTTATTATAATACGCTGTTCCAGATTGGTGTGATTACTCCAAATGAAATCAGAAAGAATCTGGATTTACCAGCTATTGAAAACGGTGACAAATCATTTGTACAGGTGAATGTACAGACACTAGATAATGCAGTTACTAAGCAAACAGAAAAAGACAATGAGGTATATAATTAAAGGCAATGATTTTAGCTTTACTTGGACTATAAAGGATTGCAACGGCTATGTAGATTTATCTGCTGTTACTGATTTGGAAGTGATGTATCAACATTCTACAGTTCCATCCAAGAAATATGTAGCAGATGCCAGAATAGTTGATATAGTCCTTAAAGAGAGGGAAGAAGATTTAGGGGATACTGTTCTTTATGACAGTACTTTAGTGAAAGGTATTGAGTTTGAAGTAACAGCCGAACAACAGCAGGAAATGCTTTTGGGAGACTATAATGTTATCTGTACATTTATAAAGAATGATGATAGTCACTGCTATAAAATGATTAGGGCTTATACCATAGTAGCAGATAAAGATGGTCTTAAATATTGCTGTTCTGAATCAAAGGAAAGACTGATTAAGCTAAGTCAGTTGATAAATGATATGGGATTTATCACCAGAGATGATTTGCCTACCAAAGTAAGCGAGTTGCAAAATGACTGTAATTATGTCAATATAAATAGTGTACCTACTAAACTTAGTCAATTAGTGAATGATAGAAACTTTGCTTCCAAAGATGAAGTTCCCAAATATACAACGGAGCTTTCCAATGATGCACAGTTTACCAATGTTGTAGACTTGGCAAAAAAGGTTGATAAAGAATCTGGCAAAGGATTATCTACTAATGATTATACTAATGAAGATAAAACCAAACTTACTAATTTATCTGATTTTGATTCGACAGGCATTAATAAGGAACTGAAGGAACTGGAAGAAGCACTGGCTGCTAAAGCTGATACTAGTGAAATTCCTAATTTCACGTCTGATTTAATAAATGATTCCAAGTTCGTAACAAGTTCCGATTTACTTGCTGAAAATGTAGGATATGATAGTACAACAGTGAAAGACACATTGGATTCATTGCTGTATGAAGCTATTAATATAACTTCATTTACTAGCAATGTAGAACCTGTACAGGAAATAGGAACTAACATTAACAGTATAACACTTACTTGGAAATTAAGCCAGCCAGCAACGGAACAATTTATTAATGATGTACCTGTGACAGGCAGTTCTTTCACATTTGATACTCCATTCAACAGCAACAAATCATTCACATTAAAAGTAAATGATGGAACTACCATCAAATCTAAAACTATTGATATTAAGTTTATGAATAATATATATTACGGTGTATCATCTTCTACTACTTATAATTCCAGCTTTATTGAATCTCTTACAAAAGAACTACGGCAAGCTACAGAAATGAATTTCAGAGTAAATGCAGGCAAGGATGAATATATCTGCTTTGCATATCCTTCACATTATGGAGAAGCCGTATTCAGTGTAGGTGGATTTGAAGGAGGGTTCAGAGAAGTAGCCAAGTTCTATTACACTAATGAATCAGGATATAATGAACAATATACAGTTTACTGCTCTGATAATCCCTGTCTGGGAGATACTAGGGTGAAGGTAATATATGTATAAGGGATTACTACGATACTATGAAAGAAACACGAAATTGTAAAATTGAAAAAAGAAACGAAGATTCTAGAATTGTTGAGGGGTATGCAATAGTATTCAATTCTGAATCTAGAGATTTAGGAGGGTTTACAGAAGTTATAGAACCTACGGCATTGGAAGGAGTGCTACAACAGTCAGATATTTTATGCCTTTTGAATCATAATGAAGACAGAGGTATTCTGGCACGTTCTAAATATGGTGCAGGTAGCCTGAAACTGGAAGTTGATTCTACAGGGCTTAAATATAGCTTTGAAGCACCCTGCACAAATCTGGGAGATGAATTGTTGGAAGGTTTAAAGAGAGGTGATATTACTACTTCATCTTTTGCTTTTACTATTGATTCCGATACTTGGACAAAGAAGGATAATGGTTCTTATATCAGGACTATCAATAAGTTCAAAGAACTGTTTGATGTATCACCTGTCTATAAAGAAGCGTATCCTGATACGAGTGTAGCACTTAGAAAGCTGGAATCATTCGATAAAGAAGATTTGACTGATTACTATATGGAGCTAAGACACAAACTACAATAATGAACACTTTAGAACTGTTAGACAAAAAAGAACAGTTAAAGCAACGGGCAGAGGAAATAGTTTCCAAAGCAGAAAAGGAAACCAGACGGTTAAATGAAGGTGAACACGCTGAATTTAATTCTATCACCGTTGAACTGGAAGACATAGATAAGGAAATAAGAAAGATTGCAAGCGAGACAAAACTAACAAACACAAATAATACATCTATGAAAAAAGAGAAGTTTTCACTTTTAAAGGCTATTAATGACGTAGCCAATAGCAGACAACTGGACGAAAGAGCGCAAGAAGTTGTATCTGCTGGTATTGCAGAATTTAGAAAATCAGGACAGAACTATTCTGGACAAATCGTATTACCGATTGAGGAAAGAGGTGATATACAAGCAACTGTAGAAGGTGCAGGACAGGAAACCGTAGCAGAAGATAAACTGGCTCTGTTAGAACCATTGAGAGCTAATTTAGTAATGGTTAAAGCTGGTGCAAGCTATCTGTCTGGACTGGTAGGTAATGTTTCTATTCCTGCTTATTCTGGAAGTAATGTTAGCTGGGCTGGTGAGGTAGCTGCTGCTACGGACGGTGCAGGTGATTTCAGTGAAGTGAATCTAGAACCAAAGAGACTTACCGCTTATGTAGACGTTTCCAAACAATTCCTGATTCAGGATTCTGCCAGTGCAGAAGAGATGCTTAAACGTGATATTGTAAATGCTATTTCGGACAAACTGGAAGCCACTATTTTGGGTAGTGCTGCTGGTTCTGCTACTATGCCTGCCGGTATCTTTAATGGCGTTACTCCTGAAACAAAGGATATTACTTATAAGAGATTGGTTGATATGGAAACTGCACTAGAAGAAGCTAATGTAGCAGGAAACAAGTGTTTCATTGTATCGCCATCTGCAAAAGGTATTTTGAAAACGACTGCTAAAGATGCTCTTTACAATGTAACTGACGGTGGTGTACATACCTGTGTTGGTTGTGCTGGTTGTCTGATGGAAGAAAATGAAGTGAACGGTTATCCAGTATATTGTACATCTAATGTTACCAGTAAAGGTGTTGTAATGGGACACTTTGAAGATTTTGTTATTGGACAATGGGGTGGGATTGACTTAACAGTAGACCCGTACACACAAGCAGCTAACGGTAAAGTAAGATTGGTTATCAATGCATATTTCGATGCAAAACCAAGAAGAACAGGTTCTTTCCAAAAAGCTATCTTGAAATAATATGTACGTCAAACTGGAAGAAGCTAAGAAGCACCTTCTTTTGGATGATTCTTTCAAGGATGATGATTTATATATACTTGGATTGATTGATGTTGCAGAGGATGCAGTAGCACGCAATTTGAATCTGAAACTGGATGAATTGGCAGTGGATGGGGAATTTACCCCACCTGCTGTTATTCACGCTATTCTGCTGCTGATTGGTAATCTATACGCCAATCGTGAGCCAGTATCTTATTCATCCGTTAATAAAGTGCCATATACATTTGACTATCTAATTTCACTTTATAAAAACTACAAAGAAGTATGATTGATTATATACATAATAGAGACGGTAGGGCAACATCTACACAGGTTAGTAGAATGGATGATATAACAGAGGATGTATTCACACCAGAATTTTATTTTCTCATTAAAAATACCAATGATAATGAAGTAACTGTAGAAATTAGACCTGCTGGACAAGAGAAGTTTATAACTACGGTTCTTTATCCTGGCTGGAATCCTGAATTATGTAGTGCAGTAAGAATAAGCGGTGAAACTGGATTACAGTACGGCTATTAATACTATATACTATGAGGGCAGGGCTACTGACAGAGACAATATTACTACAGGAATCAGTACCTGTTAAAAATGAGTTTGGGGCTACTTCTATGGAATGGGTAGACTATCTGCAAACAAGAGCCAACATTAAGTTTAATTCTGGTAACAGGGTTAATCAGAATAATGAAATATTTACTTCTTATACACTTACTTTCACAATCAGGTACTATCATAAGGTAAACGAGCAAATGAGAATTATCTATCAAGATAAGAAGTATAGGATATTGGCTATCAATTCAGACAGGACAAAACAATCCACAGAAATCATAGGAGAGCTTATTAATGAATAACGGTGTAACTGTAGACGCTTCACAGGTACTAAGAATGTTTAGTGAACTTAATAGCAGACAGCAAAAGAATGTGTATAAGAATGCACTACGGAAAGCTGGACGAATTTTGCAAAAGGAAACGAAAACACAACTAAGAAGCGTAGTAGGTAAGACAATAAATCATAAGAATAGATGGGACGGTAAAACTTTAGGCAGTGGAATAAAACTAAAGGTTGATAAGAAAGCTACAGAAGCGAAGGTTCATATAATGGGGGACTTTAGGTTAAAGTTCTTTGAACTTGGAACAACTACCAGACGACTTAGAAAAAACGGAGCTAACAGAGGTAGAATGAACGCTTCTCACTTTTTCAGGACTGCCAAAGATAATAAGGAACGTGCCATCTTTGATAATATAAATCAAATGGTTGAAGAATCAATAACAAGGATTTCCAAAAGAAGATGAGCTTACAAATAGGAAAAGCTATCTATCACTTATTAAGTAAAGATAGCAGGATAAAAGAAAAGGTAGGTTCTAAGATATATCCGTTGATAGTTGAAGAATCCACCACTTTTCCTTTTATCATTTATAAAAGGACTAATATTAGTCCTAACTACACCAAAGGCAGTTATTCTGTAAATGAATCCGTTACGGTTGATGTGGTTATTGCTTCTAAAGATTACACGGATACCGTTGAACTGGCAGACTATGTAAGGGATGCTTTAGAAGGTAGAAGGGGGAACTTTGCAGGAATAGAAATAAATGATATAAGGATGATTAGCGCAGATGAAGAATACATAGAAGATACATTCATTCAAAATATAACATTCGACATAAACACAAATGGCAAACAAAATACTTAGAGGGAATGACCTGATGATTTTTAAAGATACCACTGGTGCTGGCACTGCTTATAAAGCATTGGCATTTTCAACCAGTTGCCAGCTTTCCTTAACGGGAAACACTTTGGAAACTTCATCAAAAGACGGTGGCAAGTGGACTAGTAAAGCGGTAAGCAAATTAAGCTGGTCACTTACAACTGACAATTTATATAGCGTGGAAGATTTTAATGCTTTAGTAAATAGCTGGATAAGCAGAGAGGAATTAACTGTAGCTTTTGCCGTATGCACCAATGCAGACAGCGATACAGGTCTGCCTGCCGATGGCTGGAAAATAGGCGGTGGCTACACTGGTAAGGTGGTTATCACTAGTATTACCGCTAATGCTCCAGATAATGATAATGCTACTTACTCTGTTACTCTGGAAGGAACAGGGGCTTTATCGCCTAAAGTAGCGTAATATATTCACTGGGGAAGCTGTTGCAGTTTCCCCTTTTTTATTTATATACTATGGAAATTCAAATTAAAGGTACTGCATATAATATACGATATACTATCAGGGCTATGTTCGTATTTGAACAGATAACAGGCAAGATATTCAGATTGGAGAATCTGACGGATTACTACCTGTTTTATTATAGCCTGCTGATAGCGAACAATCCAGATTTACAAATGACATTCGAGGACTTTATTAATGAATGCGATGATGAACCAGCCTTAGTTATCCAGCTACAGGAATTTCTTTCTAAAGAGATGGAAAAGCAGTCTGCATTCATTAGTGATACTGTAGATTCAAAAAAAAAGTAACGATTAGCGAACTGTATGCTTTAGTAGTTCTCGAAGCAGGTATAGCACCTGATTATTTTCTGGACAGGATGCAGATGTATGAAGTGAAGGCAGTCTTGGAAAATCTGCAACATAAGAATAAGACTGGCTGGGAACAGGCTAGGATGATAAGCTATATCATAGCCCAAACTAACAGTACCAAGCAGTTATCACCTACTGATATTATGAAGTTTGATTGGGATGAAGCCAAAGAGAAAGATACTTCTATCAGTAAAGACGATATAGCCAGACTACAGGCTAAAGCTAATCAATTTATAAACACACAAAACTAAATATATATGGCTGATTTAGTAACCAGACTATTACTTGATTCATCTGGTTTTAATAATAACATAGTTAAGAGCAGCAGGCAAGTACAGGAGTTTCAACAGATAACAGGCAATATAGTAGGTACTATAGGAAAGTTTGCTGCTGGTATTGGAATTGCGACTACTGCCAGTGACGCTTTTATGAAGATAATAAGAAGCTCACAGGCTACTAATGATGAATGGGACAATACATTAAATTCCTGTAAAGGAACTGTAGATTTATTCTTTCAGTCTATGTCTGCTGGCAGTTTTGAAGCATTTAATAACGGTGTTCTTTCTACAATAAGGAATTTGAAAGAACTTTCTGCTTTGCGTGATTCGTTGACTGATGCTAAGTTATCAATGGGATTCAATACTAAAGTCTTTGAAACGGAGTTTACGAAATATGAATCTATAATCAGGGATACCACTAAAAGCAAGCAGGAACGGGAGAAGGCATTTAAAGACTTGCAAAAGTTGAAAGACGATTTTAAAATAGATGTTACTGATGTCTTGGGAGGTGCAGAAGAAGAACTTATTCAATCATTGAATATTAGAACAGGACGAAAAGACTTTAATATTAATGATATACATAAATATATATCAATCAATAATAATGATTTTTCATCTAGAAATGAGAAAAGGGCATTAACGGAGTATCAAGACCAGTTAAAGGCATACGAAAAGGAAATAAACCAAATACAAGGCAGGATTAATTCTACCAGAGGTGATACTAATGAATGGACAGGTGAAACCAAAAAACAGATGAGGGAAAAACTGTCTTCTATTAAGCAACAAATGGAACTATTCAAACAGCAAAATTCAGAACTTGAAAAGCAGAATTTCTTGAATCAGGATAATGATGCCAATAGAGGTGAAATGATTAAAAACTATGAATATGCTTATGATTTGAAAAAGCGTATGTATGATTTTGATAAACGTACCTTGGAATTACAGAATAGTCTTAAACCTGCTGGAGGAAATAATAAGGTAAAAACAGAAGAAGTAATTCCTGCTGGTTCTGTTGCTGAATTGGATAAGCTGATAACGGAAGCCAGAAAGAAGTATGCTGCTGCCATTACAGACGATGCCAGAGTATCTGCACTAAAACTGATACAGGAACTGGAACAGAAAAAAATAGTTCTGAATATTACTGCTAAATATAACAGTAGGGAGCAGGGAGATTTAAAACCTGCTGGTATTCCATCTGTTAAAGGCTTTAATTCAAGGGATATTGGTAAACTAACTTCTCCATTTGTAACAGAAGAAGATGTAAAAGTAAATAATGATTATGCAACTTCATTAGGTGCTATTGCTACTGTTATGGGTTCTATATCCCAAATGACAAATGAAGGTGCTTCTGCTTGGTTAACTTGGAGTGCTAATTTAATGACAGCTATAGGTACTGCTATTCCTGCTATAGAAGCTCTTATTGCTGCAAAGAAAGCGGAGTCTATAGGAAATGCCGTAGCCAGTGCCACGCAAACACCAGTAGTAGGTTGGTTGTTGGCTGGTGCTGCTGTAGCTTCTGTAATAGCAGCTTTTGCCACTATGCCACAATTTGCCAATGGTGGTGTGGTTGATGGCAGTTCCTTCTTTGGTGATAAGATATTGGCTAGGGTGAATAGTGGTGAAATGATTCTGAATAAAAGTCAGCAGTCCAATTTGTTCAACCTGTTAGACGGTGGTTCACCTGTAAAAGGAGGTGCTATGTCTGGAGAAGTTGAATTTAAGATTTCAGATAAAGCACTGGTTGGAGTTTTAAAACAACACAGTAATAGAACAAATAGACTAAGGTAAAATGGGCTATCAATTAATATATAACTCATCTTTTAAGGATATAGATGAGAATACTATCAATATTGAAATATACAGGGATTCAGGAGGTACTTTGATAGCTTCTGAATTACTCTGTTCTGCTGATGCAGTTTCAATTAACTATGAATCAGATGATGATGTGTTCAAACCAATCAAATGTTCGGATTGCCAGATTAATGTCTTAACAACTAAGGTACTGGCTAATCTCTACACAGCATTAGGAAACCAGATATATTGTACCATCTCAAAGAATGGTTCTTTATTGTGGTGTGGTTATTCAGTCCCTTGTCTTTACAGTACGGATTATAATGAAGAATATAATTTGTTATCCTTGCAGTTCAATGATATCCTTTCATCTCTTGGTAACTATAACTACACCTATCTAAATGAAAAGCAGTCTATAGTGTCTTTCTATCAGGTAATCAAACATATCATAAGCCAGATTGATACTAATGAACTAATAAAGAATGTCTATGTACATAACGCTAAGAAAATAAATGATACTACTGATTTACTAAATAACTTATCCATCCTTGATAGGAATTTTTTTGATGAAGCAAATGAACCAGAGAATTGTAAAGACGTATTAGAATATATTGCAAGGTATCTGGGTATGACTTGCTATTATTATGGTGATTCTATTTATTTCGTGGACTATGATATTATTAAGAATATCAATTCATATACTAAATATACCCTGTCAGATGATAGTAATACGGTGGTAGCACTTGATAACACCGTTATTAATGTTAATCAGAATATTTATGAAAGTAATGCCAGTATAGCTATTGGTGAGCTATATAATAAGGTGGTGGTAGTTGCTAATTCAAATTCTAATAATACTATAATTCCTGAATGGAATGATGAGGATGATATTATAAATCAGAATGTAGACGCAAATAAGTATTATGAATCGACAAGGGATATTAGTGGTAAGAATTATACATTATTGAATGCTTTCTTTAAATCGAAGAATAATTGGGATTGGAATAAGCCATATCTTTTTGAGATTAACAAACCAATAGAACCGATAGAAGAAGTAACTCCAGATAATGCTGCATCAAATGGTAGCTACTGGCAAAAGGCAGCATATTATGAGACTGCCAATGAACCTTCTTCTTTAAATTGGAAGACATATTTTACGATAAGTGATTACGGTCTGATGGGATGGAAAACAACAGACGGAGTCCAATTGTCATTGAAAAATAAGCTACCTATAGCAGTCAAAGGTGGAACTTTCATTATTGATATAAATTATAGGCTGTCTGGTGATTGGAATGCAGCAGAATGTATTGTAACATCTGATGAACAATACTATGATGGTAAATATTCCACAGGATTCACGGATACGATGTTTAAATGTAAACTTGCAATTGGTGATAAGATGTACTATGATGGTGATGGATGGGTTAATTATCAAGAGTATCATAATAAAGTTGCAAGGAGTTATTATAAGATATGTAACGGCCCAAATACTTGGGCAGGTGCAACTTGGTATAAGTATCTGGATGAATACGGCTACTGGCGATTTGTTACTAAAGGGGAATATGATTCTATTTCTGGACGTGAAAAGTATAGCGGTGGATATGCGGATAGAAATTATGTGTATTCATATACCAATAGTAATAATGAGCGTGTATTTGTCGAGAAATGGTTCTATGATGAATGTAAATTGCAAGACTGTTTTTATCTGGTACATAAGAATAAAGTAGGGGATAAGGTGTTTGATACAGATTATTCATTGACTAATACAGTTTCGTGGCGTATGAATCTGGCAGAAAGTGAAGATGGTGTTGCCGTTTCATTGCCATCTGATAAAATGACATTAGGGGAATTGATATTTGAACTTTACGCTCCTAATCAACTTGGAACTACTCCTATGAGACGTACCGATAAAGAACCTGTCAGGTGTAATTCATTTCATATTAATGATGTTAAATTGAAATATACTACATCTGATTATGTGAAGGATATTTTTAATGATGAAACGTATGATGAAGACTTGAAGTTTGAGAATGTAATTGATGAAAATATAGTCAATGATTTTGATGATATTGAATTTAGAATCAATACTTATAATGAACACGCAGGCAGTTATAGCTATGTTCTTACTAAGATAGGAGATGAGTATTACTTTGTTGATACGTTGACTGATACAGCTTCACTGGATAAACTGAAAGCAGAAGAGCACTGTATTAATAAATATGTGAATTACTATAGTAAGCCACGATTCAGATACAGTAATTCAATAAAGAATAGGGGTATATCGCTTAATTCAGTCCTGAAAGAGAATACCTTGAATAAGAACTTTGTAATCAATTCCATCACATACGATTTGATTAATAATAAATGTGATGTTGAATTGAACGAAATACGATAATATGGAAATAAAATCTAACTATATACCACATAATTTCAGGAACAAGTATTTAAAGAATGTAGGTGGAAGTTATTCAAGTACAGTTTTACAGTCTACAGTATCAGGTGAAGCTGGTACTAAAGTTGTGGTAATTGATGATTTGGAAACTTCCAGTAAAGATAAGGCATTATCTGCCAATATGGGTAAATACTTGAATGAAAACAAACAAGATAAGAATGAATATGTAGATACAATAAATCAGTATTTAAGTACTGATTCTGATGTGAAATTTAACTCTGTCGCTGGCAAGAATGGAGAGTTTGACAATCTGAAAGTAAAAGGAGGTTTAGATGTCTTTACTATTACAAGTAATGAGGTAAGGGGAACTAATGGTATTTTATATGTCACCGATTCAGCACAAGTAACAGGTATAACTTCTAATGAAAATAATGTAATGGTTCTTACAGTCAGTGATTCTGTTTTTAGGGTAGACGATATTCTACTTAGCCAGACTTTTGATTCATCTTCAAAGAAGATAGTCTTAAAGGTAACTACTGTAGATGATGGTACAACTATTACCTGCAATGTAATAGAAGCATTAGGCAATATAGAAACTGGTGATGCTTTAGTAAGGATAGCCAATACGAGTGATGCAGCCAGACAAAGTTCTATCCTGCTGAATCCGTATGATGGCTGTATTGATATACGTACAGGTTGTACTTCTGAATCAGATTCCACAATATCCAGTAGAATAGGTAATCTAGATGGAATTACTGATACTGATTTTGGCGAACTGTCTGGTGATGGACTTTATTCTAATAATGCTTATCTATCTGGTGCAATAAGAAACTTATCTGGAAAATGGGAATTGAAAGATGATGGTTCTGGTAAGCTGGCAAATGGAAATATTAGCTGGGATACAAATGGTAATCTAAACTTAAAATTTGGTACAAAAAAGGTTTTTAAAAAGTTTGATATTGATGATTATGATTTTAGTAATGCTTTTAAGATAGATTTATCTGATGGATTGAATTTCTACTTTACGAAAAATAAGGATAATGACCCAAGAACAATAATTTTACCATCTGGCAAGGAATTGGAAGGTTATGAAGTTGAGATGGATTTTGATGGAAATCCTGGGCTAATAACTGTCAAATGTGATTCCAATTATGTAATAAGATATAATGGAAGTTATGTCAATGAAATTAGAATCGGTCATTATCCAAGACGTTTAAAACTAGTAGCCAGAAAAACCTACCAATTATTGTCACAAAGATGTGAATGGTGGATTGATAATGCAGCAGAGTTTAAAATCAGTAGTGATGGTACATTTGCAGGAACATTCAGGTCTATTTGAGTTTATGAATCAGCAACAAATACAATTAATAATAGCCTGCATACTGGTTGTCGTAGGTATAGGATTACTGATAGCAGGATTTTGTGTAGTACCTGTAGGTATCATACATAGTTCTATTCTGGTAGCATTTGGTGAGGTGCTTACTTTCGTTGGAGCTTTATTTGGAATAGATTATCATTATAAGAGTAAATAATATTAGCCTGTAGTCTTGATTGATTACAGGCTTTTTTTGTACCTTTGCAGCAATTTCAGATATCTAATGTATTAGGAGCTGAAAGGACATATTAGTTAACGAAGAGCGTTTTAAATATTATCCTATCGTGAAATCTCGACAATTTCAAGGAATGGGGATAGTAGGCAAGAACGCTCACGTCAATGTTATATACCTATCTTGTTAAGATAGTCTATATATCGTTTGGCGTGGGCTATTGTTTATTACCCATTCTAGGCAGTCGAGAGCCTCACGATAGTAATATTCAATAGTTTCCACGCCTTCTTTATGTTTAATCGTCAATGGAGGGAACAGTTGACATTAATACAAGTATCTAAGAAACAGACAGTCTATCTACTAATCAACTACAGTTCTATTTAAGAAGTGTGCAACTTCTGTTGTGTTCCTCACACTTATTCCAAATTATTAATGCTTTCTATAAGGAACGTAGAATCATAAACGGATTATGTAACAATGAAAATATTCAGATTAATAGGCATACTTTTTATAGGAAGTACTCTATTCTCTTGTAGTAATAATGAGGATGAATTACTGTCCAAGGAGCAGGAAGAAAACGAACAAGAGACTTACACTATATCATTCGATTTAGGGGGTGAGTTTATTTCAACTTCTGAAACTCCATTGAGTAGAACCGAAGTTATTAGTAAGAAAATATATGGTATTAACGTGTATTACAAGAAAGATGATAATTCATCATATCAGAATTATGCTTATGGATTATTTGACAATATTGAAGATATGACTATATCTTTGATTGGAGGATATAAGTATAAATTTGAGTGTTCTATGGTAAAGAATGATGTTGATACATTATATAATAATAATCATACATATTATGCACCATTTCATTATTATTACAATATCAATAATGGTAATTATAGTGGTATAGAGTTAAGCAACAAATTCGAAATTTCTACAACTAGTCCGACTTATATTAAGGGCTTAAAGAGTGGAACAACAAGTATTAGTGGTCGTGGTAGTTCCTCTGATACTGATTATCCTAGAACAGATAGATTCTATGGTGAATTGGAAGATTACGTACCATCTAGCGATGGAATTGCTAATATAGACTTAAAGCGTACAGCCTTTGGACTTAAATTTATTGTAACTCCACCTGTAGACGGAACACTTTCTGTTGGTTCAATTGCTTCCAATATTAAAATATCATCGGATGATAGTACTGTAGAGACTTCTGCCATATATACATTTTATGATGTTTATAAGTGTTGGAAAGTTGAAGAATATACACAGAATTTTACAATAAGATTGACGTGGATACGAGCTAATGGAGCAACCCAAACGTTTGAGAAGGTAATTACTGTAAAACGTAATGTAATGACTACTGTCAATGTAAATGTAAATGGGGGTACTACAGATTCTTCTTTAGGAGTTAAAGAGGATGATACTCCAATGGGAAACGAGAATGTTGATATGAGCTTTAATGGAGGTGATTTAGATGATAACGAAGTTAATCCTAGTAAGTAAATAATTAAAACTATTTTAAAATGAAAACATTAAGATTTATTGGAATGGCAATAATTGCCGTGATTATGAGTGTGAATTTTGTAGCTTGCAGTAGTGACGATGATGATGAAAATAAAAGTGATTCTCCACTAGTAGGCACGTGGATAATGACGAAATCTATAAAAGATGGTCGTACACGTATTCCTGGACAAAATGGATTTGATGGCGGATTAGGACTTGTTTTTTCAGCTAATGGTACATTTTACAAATTGGTTGAAAATGAAAAAGCAGAAGATGGTAAGTACTCCTATGATGAGAAGGGGAATACCTTGACGCTTATATACACAGATGATGAAACACTATTCTGTTCTGTTAAGTCATTTAGCGAATCTGCTCTTATCATTTCATATACAGAAGGTTCATCTGCTCGTGAAGATTATTTTGTTAAGCAGTAGTAAATAACCTGTTGGTTTATTGGAAAACAGCATTTGAAGAAATTCATTTGCTGTTTTTTTATCATACAGGGTAAAGCGTTGAAATGTTTTGAGTATATTTGCTGTTGTAATCATTTAAATATTAAAACTATGAGTATTGAAGAATTTAAGAAGACATTAGAGATTATAAAAGAAGACTGGAACAATGAATCTCATTCGTATAAAAACGAGAACTATTTTATCTATATAAAAGAAAATCTGAAAAGTTCCTATGTAGAAAGAACTTTAGGGACGAAGTCTTTAATAAATATACGATATATTATTCCTATAGGGGCATATAACTATTCTTTTAAAAATAATGAAGAGACCTCTTTAAATACGATTGGTTTCTTTAATAATAAATATGAACCTTGTGAAGTAACATTTGGTTCTTGGGAGCTATATAAAATGGAATTTATGCATAGTTATTTTGATGGTAAAGCGGGCTATTATCCTATACCTTATATTAGGAAAATTAATAATCCTACTTGCAAACAGAAATTTGATACAGGTTATACTATTGAAGATTTTGATGAAATTCTAGCTGCTATTTGGAAATATATAAAAGAACAAGAGTAGGTAATGAAGCCAGTAGATAAGTTCTCAATCCAGTATAGCGAGTTACTAGAGTATATATATCCAGTGACACAAGAATATTTCCCTGATTTTGATTATGATGAAGAAACAGGACAGGCATATATGTTGCCGTCACAAACGCCAGATACTTTTAAAGGGAGATACAACAGAGGGATATTGAAAGGTAAATTCTCGTTTGATTCATACATAAAGAATAGAGAACTACAAGAATTGCTTGCCGTATTGGGCTTAGACGCTGAAAAGTTCTGGTATCTATTGCTTTTCTGTTATGATTGCAGTTGGGGTAAATGTATGGAAGGTATAGAAATAAAAGAATCCCCTAAAGAACAGATAGAAAAATTTGTTAATGCTATCAGTGAGGATTATAAAAGAGATACTCCGTTTGGTGCAGTCTTTAAAAGCCCAATTTGTATTACCTTGAAAATAGGTAGGAAGAATATCGTGATAGATAATAAGACGGCTATTGCTAGTATAGCAAAGTTTTGTGCAGACGGATTGGAAACAGTAAATTCAGACCAAATGAATACTGGTAGCGTTGATTTGAGTGATCCACATACTGAATCATTCTCCGTATTCGCTTATTATTTCTCACAAATGATTATCACTGCCTTGAATTATCAAGAACAGGTAAAAGAAAAGAGAAAGAAGGGAGCTAATATGTCTGACAAGGAAAAGACGCTGATTTCTCATCTACTATACTTCACTGGTATCGTGAGCAACGAAAGTGTGTTGGTTGACTATGACTACTTGAAGTCCCTGTTGAAACAATATAAGGATAAGGACATAAGGAGTTTGAACGCATTTTATTATTGATTGAAACTTATTTTATTGTTTATTTCTGCTTTCTTATTCTCTAAATACTTCATTCTACAGCTTGTGAAGTAGGGGAATAAGAAAGCAGTGTTTTTTTATTCCCGTTAGCTTCTCAAGAAAAGGGCAATCTTTGTAGTATAAAATTAATTAAAGCTGGAGCGCACCAGTCTAAAAACTGCAAAGGTGTTATGACTACAAAAGAATGTAAGAATGAAATCTTTACTCTGGAATCAAGAGAATTGAACGAAGGAAAGAAAGTTGCTTTTATTGCTGGTGGTATTAATCGGGACATCAACAAGGCTAACTTGAATGACAAAATGAAGTCTATTGGAGAACATACACAGTATTTTCCGCTTGTTGTGGTTGATGGTGAAGATGTGGTAAAGGAGGGGTTAACTTTGAAAGACCCTGTATCTGGTTTTCCAATAGATTCTTCTAAAGCTAATGATTATTTGGTTATTATTGAAGGTCAGCACAGGTATAGGGCTATAATGGAGCTTCGAGAAAAAGATGCAAAGGCTAAGAAGAATTATGAAAATGCAATGAAGAAATGGCAAAAGAACGGAAGCAGAAAGGAAGATAAGCCAGAAGAATTTACGCCTAAAGCTCCTGCACAGATAAAGGCTATGTATCCATTGGTTAAAGATGAGGATATACGGATTATGATATCAGAAATGAACAATACGTCAGTAAAGTGGAATAAAGGAGATTTTGCTAAACAGGCTTGTGCAGCGTATCCTGATAATGCTATCTTAGGTTTTATCGTTAAGTATATGAATATACAACACCAAAGAACGAAGAAAGGTGAAGTAGATGATATGTTACCGAATGGTGGATTTAAGCTGACAACGCTTAGTAAGTATCTGATTTATTCTGCTGACATAAAAGAATCGGTACTGGCAGATACGTGTAAATATGGAGAAGGCACTCTTACAAAGTATGTAGGTAATGAGCCTGAAAAAATGGTTGAAAGAGCAGAGAAGATTATTAAAGCTGGATTAGATGCTGGGTTTACCTATCGTTTTCTGGCAAAAGGTTTCTTCATTGATTGGATTGCAAATAAGAATAATTTAGGGATTCAATATACAGAACTCCTTGAAAGGTTAAAAGATGTAAATAGAGAGGTGTTAGATAGTATTATGAGAGAAGCACAGAAACATAATTTTATGGAACAGTTAAATAGAATAGGATAAACGGGAATCTTTAGTTATTGATGTCAGTTGCCAGCTAGCGTAATGTTAGCTGGCTTTTTTGTTGCTTTATTATCGGTTTATCTACCGTGCGTCTCAACAATAGGGGTATGGGGTGAAATTTTATCAGGAAAGTGCTTTAAACCACACGCTCCCCAACTTTCCACGGCTGGTAAGATTTCAAATATCCAAAAGGTCTGTAATATTATTGTAATCGGTTAACTCTATTTATTCTACAAATTCTGTGATAACATCGGATATTTATCTATCTTTGTTGTGTTCAAATAACGCTGAAAAGTACATAAATGAATAACACTTCTTCGTAAGTGACTGATAATGAAATATGGAAGGAAAATTAGTTTTTTTCCCGGTTATTCGGCAAGAAGTAAATAACATTTTGTATTTTTGGGCATCAATTAATAAAATTAGATATTATGATAACGACACAGGACAAAGAGTTGCTTGCCAAGAAAGGCATCACGGAAGAGCAAATTGTAGAACAATTAGCATGCTTCCAGACGGGTTTCCCCTTTTTGAAGCTGGATGCGGCAGCCTCCATCGAAAAGGGAATATTAGCTCCCGATGCAGAAGAACAGAAGGCTTATTTGGCCGCCTGGGATGCATATACCAACACAGATAAGACTGTTGTGAAGTTCGTGCCCGCCTCCGGTGCAGCGAGTCGTATGTTCAAGAACCTGTTCGAGTTCCTGTCTGCCGACTATGACCGACCGACTACCAAGTTCGAACAGACATTCTTCGACGGAATCAAGAATTTTGCTTTCTATGATGACCTGAATGTAGCCTGCCAGCGTATCGACGGAAAAGATATTCCCGGACTGATCGAAGACGGCAACTATAAAGCAGTGGTATCCGCCCTGCTCGAAACAGCCGGACTGAATTACGGCGCACTACCGAAAGGTCTGCTCAAATTCCATAAGTATCCCGAAGGTTCACGCACGCCGATGGAAGAACATCTCGCCGAAGGAGCCTTGTATGCTGCCGGAAAGAGCGGTAAAGTAAACGTGCACTTCACGGTATCTACCGAACACCGTGAACTCTTCAAGAAGCTGGTAGCCGAAAAGGTAGACGAATTTTCCAAACGCTATGGAGTAGACTATTACATCACCTTCTCCGAACAAAAGCCGAGTACCGACACGATTGCCGCCGACATGGACAACCAACCTTTCCGTGACAACGGCAAACTGCTGTTCCGTCCCGGTGGCCACGGCGCACTGATCGAGAACCTGAACGACCTCGATGCAGACATTATCTTCATCAAGAACATCGACAACGTAGTGCCCGACAGACTGAAAGCCGACACCGTTACTTATAAGAAACTGATTGCCGGAGTGCTCGTGACTTTGCAAGAACAAGTATTCGAATACCTTACCCTGCTCGACAGCGGTAAATACACCCACGACCAGATGATGGAAATGCTTCAATTCCTGCAAAAGAAACTCTTCTGCAAGAATCCGGAGACGAAAGACCTCGAAGATTCCGTACTCGCCATCTACCTGAAAAACAAGTTCAACCGCCCGATGCGCGTCTGCGGAATGGTGAAGAACGTAGGCGAACCCGGTGGCGGCCCGTTCCTTGCTTACAACAGCGACGGAACCATCTCCCTGCAAATCCTCGAAAGCTCACAGATCGACATGGACGATCCGGAAAAGAAAGAAATGTTCGAGAAAGGCACACACTTCAATCCGGTAGACCTCGTATGCGCCGTGCGCGATTATAAAGGATATAAGTTCGACCTGGTGAAGTATGTAGATAAAGCAACAGGCTTCATCTCCTACAAATCGAAGAACGGCAAAGACCTGAAAGCTCTCGAACTTCCCGGCTTGTGGAACGGAGCGATGAGCGACTGGAATACCGTCTTTGTAGAAGTGCCACTTTCCACTTTCAACCCGGTAAAAACAGTGAACGACTTGTTGCGTGAGCAACATCAGTAAAGAGTCTGAATTTAGAAACGCAGATTACCGCAAAGGAAATAGGCTAAATCTGCGATAATTTGCGTTAATCTGCGTTTCTCAAATAAAAAAGAGTGTTTAGAATGAATCAGATAGAGAAGATCATCGATATTGCTACTTGGAACAGAAGAGAACATTACGAACATTTCAGTGCTTTTGACGATCCGTTTTTCGGAGTGACCGTTCAGGTAGACTGTACGCGCGCATATCAGGAAGCCAAAACCAAAGGCATATCCTTTTCCCTGTTAGTCCTCCACCGGATAACGACTGCCGCTGCTGCGGTAGAAGAATTCCGTTATCGCATCGAAGGCGATAAGGTGGTGTGCTATGACAGCCTTCTGCCCGAAGCCACCGTAGGCCGTGACGACCATACCTTTTCTTTTGCCGCCTTTGAATACGATCCGGACGAACTCGTTTTTATCCGTCGGGCAAAGGCAGAAATGGAACGTTTGCAAGTCACTACGGGACTCAACAAAGGAGGCACTTTCCATCCCAATGCCATTCATTATTCGGCAGTGCCGTGGCTCTCATTCACCGACATGAAGCACCCCACCAATATGCGTTCGGGCGATAGTGTTCCCAAAATCTCCACCGGAAAGTACTTCCGTGATGGAGAAAGACTGATGATGCCCGTTTCCGTAACCTGCCATCATGGGTTGATGGACGGCTATCATGTGGCACAGTTTATTGAGAAGCTCCATTTGTAACTTCCGTTCTGAAAAGACAAACCAGACTATTATATGAGAGTAAAGATACCCAGATGGGAAATCGCCGTAATCTGTTCCGCTTTGCTTTTCCCCGGCACTTCGCTTAGTGCGCAGGAGGTAGGGCAGGAAGAGAAAGAGGTGAAGGAAATGCGGCAAGACGTAGAACAGCTCCAGCAGGACGTCCGCCAACTTCGTGAAGAAGTGCGGAGATTGCAGGAAGAAATTCATGGCTTCCGGCACAACAGCTTCCCGCAATGCGGAGCCGACACTGTAGCTCCCTACGTTCCCCACCATTTCATTCACCGGTTGGGGATAGAGGCGCGGCCGCAATACGTGTTCCCCACCAATCCTTTCCTGCAAGGCGAGAACGAACGGTGGAAACCCATCCAGAGTTCATTTGCCGCTCATCTGAAATACTCTTTCAAGTTTCGTCCCAACACCTGTGCCGACCGCATCTATGGCGGAGCTTATCAAGGTTTCGGCTTGGCTTTCACCACCTTTGGCGACAAAAAGCAACTGGGTGATCCGATGACGTTCTATGTCTTTCAAGGTGCACGCATTGCCCGTTTCAATCCCCGCCTTTCGCTCAATTACGAGTGGAATTTCGGTATTTCTGCCGGATGGAAACCTTATGACAACGATTACAACTCCTACAACGGAGCCGTAGGCTCACGGGTGAATGCCTACCTCAATGCGGGTATCTACCTTAACTGGTCGCTTTCCCGTTATTTCGACTTTATCATCGGCGGAGACTTCACGCATTTCTCCAACGGCAACACCAAGTTTCCCAATGCAGGTGTCAACACCACCGGAGCGAAAATCGGACTGGTGTACAACTTCAACCGGGAAGAAGCCGACCTCACTAAATCATTGGTTCATCCCTACGTTCCCCGTTTTCCGCGACACGTCAGTTATGACCTTGTGTTGTTCGGCTCGTGGCGTCGCAAAGGCGTCTATGTGGGCGAGAAACAGATTGCATCACCGGGCAGCTATCCCGTAGCGGGGTTCAACTTTGCTCCGATGTACAATCTCAACTATAAGCTGCGCTTTGGAGTTTCGCTGGATGGTGTCTATGACGGTAGTGCCAATGTGTACACCGAAGATGCGCTGGTGGAGTACGATGCAGGCAGTGGTTCCTCTCGTCGTAAATTTCTCGTGCCGGGCATTCAGAATCAGCTTGCGCTCGGACTTTCCGGACGGGCAGAATACGTGATGCCGTTTTTTACCATCGGTGTCGGCTTGGGAACGAATGTACTGGGGCGTGGCGATTTGCGCGGACTGTATCAGGTCTTTGCGTTGAAGATCAACGTCACCCGGAGTTCATTCCTTCACATCGGCTACAATCTTCAGGATTTCCAGACCCCTAATTATCTGATGCTCGGTCTTGGTTTCCGTTTTAATAATAAATATCCTAAAGTACGTCATTAACCCCCAATACGCCATTACCCCCAAATGGAAAATATCATTCGTAAAATCAGGCAAATCTATCCGGTTTCCGACGAAGCACTTCAAGCGCTTCAGGCGAATATGGAATTAAGGTATTATCCCAAAGATACCCGTATCGTTCAGGCAGGCGTCACAGACCGCCTGGTATATTTCATTGAAGAGGGCATCGCCCGTTCCGTATTCCACCACAACGGAGAGGACACCACTACGTGGTTCAGTCAGGAGGGCGACGTCACGTTCGGCATGGATTCGCTCTACTATCAGCAACCATCGGTAGAAAGCGTTGAAACGCTTTCCGATTGCAAAATCTACGTCATCCACATCGACAAGCTGAATGCCCTCTACGAAACATATATCGACATAGCCAACTGGGGAAGAATCCTGCATCAGAATGTGAATAAGGAGCTTAGCCACATGTTTGTGGAGCGCCTCCAACTTTCGCCCAAAGAACGCTACGAACAGTTCAACCGTCGCTATCCCGCATTAATAAACCGAGTGAAGCTGAAATATGTGGCTGCTTTTCTGGGCATTTCCATCTATACCCTTAGTCGGGTACGTGCTAAAAAATAGCGATTAGCAGGGCTTTTTTGCTTTAGAGCAAAGAAACTTCGTAGCGCAAACCGTATCTTTGCCTTCTGAAAATACTAACTTACTAATAGAAAAACAAATGTCGAACATTTCTGCTTCAGCTTTTTCAGACACCAAGGCGCATTATGATCTTCTTGACGGACTTCGCGGTGTGGCGGCTCTTATGGTGATATGGTATCACGTATTCGAGGGCTTCGCTTTTGCCAGTAATAGCGCTATTGAAACTCTGAATCACGGATATTTAGCCGTGGATTTCTTTTTTATCCTTTCGGGTTTTGTGATCGGTTATGCTTACGACGACCGTTGGGGTAAAAGTCTCACCATGAAAGATTTCTTTAAACGCCGATTGATACGTCTTCATCCGATGGTCATTATGGGTGCCGTTCTCGGTGCTATCACGTTCTGTATTCAGGGGAGTGTGCAATGGGACGGGACGCACATAGCTATCTCCATGATAATGTTGTCTCTGCTTTGTACGATCTTCTTCATTCCTGCCATGCCGGGTGTTGGGTACGAAGTTCGTGGCAACGGTGAGATGTTTCCGTTGAATGGTCCTTGCTGGTCATTGTTTTTTGAGTATATCGGCAATATCCTGTATGCGTTGTTCATTCGCCGCTTGTCCAACAAGGCACTGACGGTGTTTGTGGTGTTGCTGGGCGTAGCGTTGGCGGCGTTTGCTGTTTTTAATGTCTCCACTTATGGAAACATAGGAGTGGGCTGGACGCTGGATGGGGTTAACTTTTTGGGCGGTTCCTTGCGTATGCTTTTCCCTTTTTCGTTGGGTATGCTTATGTCGCGCAATTTCAAGCCTATGAAGGTGAAAGGTGCATTTTGGATATGTACTATTGCGCTGATTGCCCTGTTCTCTGTTCCTTATCTGGAAGGGTTGGAGCCGCTTTGCATGAATGGTGTTTATGAAGCGTTTTGCGTGATTGTGGCTTTCCCTATCATTCTGTGGATAGGAGCGTCGGGCACCACCACGGACAAGCAATCGACAAAGATATGTAAGTTTTTGGGAGATATATCTTATCCGGTTTATGTGATACATTATCCGTTGATGTATCTGTTCTATGCATGGCTGATTGAGAATCAACTCTACACGTTAGGTGAAACCTGGCACGTAGCTTTGTGTGTCTTTATTTTGAGTATTATTCTTGCTTATCTGTGTTTGAAGCTGTATGATGAACCAATACGTAAATATTTGGCTAAACGTTTCTTGAGTAAGAAATGACGTTTTCATTTCATGAAGTTAAAAAGAAAAACTCCAGCTAATGTAACTTTATCCGTCACCATAGCTGGAGTTCTTCTTATATAAAATAAGACTTTCTTTATCTGCAAATGAGCTTTCTTCTATGTTTTCATCTTAGAAATGATTAGATGTGATTAACAGAGCTGCTTGCTCATCTTATAATTGGTGAGACACATTTGATTAGCTTTCCGCTTTTGCTCTTCATCGACCTGAAAACCTTGTTTTTCAAAAAATGGTTTTGCCGTGATGCTAACTTCCGATGTTAATCTTTTCGCACCTCTTTCTCGTGCATATGCTTCGAGATGCTTATACAAAGATGTTGCGACACCTTGATGCTGAAAGTCCTTGTGAACGAACAGCGTGTGCATATATCCGTCATCGTTTACAGAGCCAAAGCCTACAATCACGCCTTCTTCATTTTCTGCAACCACATAATGTTGTTCTTCGAAAAGCTCATTCCAGTGTGACGTATCGTCTCCGCACGAAGCCCAATCTGCTACTTCTTCGGCTGTATAATCTTTTCGGTTCACAGTCAGAACTGTATGCTGATATAGCTCTTGCAGTGCTGGAATATCAGACAGGTTTACTTGGCGGATTTTATTCATCTTATCTCTGAATTTCTTGTATTAATGAACTTCTACTTTCTCTGCAATTCTCTTAGCCTTGTCGCGCAACGCATCCAAATCAGAATCAAGCGGAGCATAACAAAGTACCACACCCATACGGCGGTTGACACGTGTAAACGGTTTGCCGAAAATGCGGAGATAAGTATCTTCTTCTTTGGTCACTTCTTCTAGTCCGCGATATTGAGGACGTTCCTGGCTGGCAATCGGGGAAAGGATCACAGCGCTTGCGCCTATCCGTTCTTGTTTGATGCCGGGAATGGGCAGACCGAGTACGGCACGCAGATGCAATTCAAATTCATTCAGGTTTTGTGTGCCCGCCAGTGTCACCATACCTGTGTCATGCGGACGAGGAGAGAGTTCGGAGAAATAGACTCCATTATCATGGCTTAGGAAGAACTCAACTCCCCAAAGTCCTGCACCTGTGAGGGCACGGGTTACTTTCTCCGCCATCTCTTCCGCTTCTTTCAAATGGGCAGGATCAATGTGTGCAGGCTGGAAACTTTCACGATAGTCGCCACCTTTCTGCACGTGTCCGATGGGAGGGCAGAAGAGGGTAGGGCCGTTTTTTTGGGTAACGGTGAGCAGGGTGATTTCGCTGTCGAACTTGATGAATTCTTCAATGATAAGTTCGCGAATATCGCCACGGCTGCCACTGCATCCGTATTCCCAGGCGTGTTCGAGTTCGTCGGCACTCTTCACGAGCGATTGTCCTTTGCCGGAAGAAGACATCAACGGTTTAACGACACAAGGGAAACCGATTTTGTCGGCAGCTTCTTTCAGTTCTTCCAGGGTTTTGGCATAGAAGTATTTGGCTGTTTTCAGTCCGAGTTCTTGGGCGGCAAGGTCGCGAATGGCTTTACGGTTCATGGTGAAGTTCACAGCACGAGCGCTGGGAACTACCTGAATGCCTTCTTTTTCGAAGTCGTATAAACGTTCTGTACGGATGGCTTCAATCTCCGGAACGATAATGTCCGGGTGGTGTTTCTTCACCACGCGTTCCAATTCTTCACCATTCAGCATGTCGAATATTTCAAATTCATCGGCCACTTGCATAGCCGGTGCTCCTGCATAGGAGTCGCAAGCAATGATGTGCTGGCCTTTACGTTGAGCTGAAATTACAAATTCTTTTCCTAGTTCGCCAGAACCGAGTAACAGTATTTTCTTCATCATTTTGAGTGTTTTATATTAGTGGTGCAAAATTACAGCAAAAAAATGAGATAATAATTGTATGTGGCGTTATTATATTGCTCTTTTATGCAAATTGGGAACTTTATAAAGATGGATGTGAATCTTAATGCAAAAATGCGGAATATATAAGGAATAGAATAGATAGGAGAAAAACAGGAAATATGGCTTTAAGCTTTCTTAAGGAAAACATGAAAATACGGACTTTTCTGTGTTCGAGCACAAAACTAGTTGTTTTTGCCACTATTTCTTGTTTTTGCTAATCCATTGATTTTTAACAAAGAGATAGGAAACTCGATGGGTTAATTTAGTTTATTGATAGATTATTGCCCCCAAACTTGTTTTGCTATTGATTTGTAGCAGAAATTTGCCTGAATTGGTCAATCTGTAGTCATTGTAGGTCTAATAAGTGTTATCGAACGACAAATTATGAAAAAGGAAGCACAACGACACGGAATTGTTTCTACATTTGCGCAGTTGTTTCTTTAACTATTTCTAAGGACAGAAGTTTATGGGATATAGAAAATAGTTGAACAAAAACTGAACTCAACTGTTTATTATAATATTGAAATAGGTAAAACGCGAAAAATGTGCATTCCTTTCATATTATAAAGTCAAAAGGAGAGAAAAGAATAATATAAATAAATTAGAGATTGCTTATGTCACAGATTATCGGACATATCTCGCAGGTGATCGGCCCTGTGGTCGATGTGTACTTTGAGGGTACGGATGCAGAATTGGTGCTGCCAAGCATCCACGACGCACTGGAGATAAAGAGGCCAAACGGCAAAATACTGGTTGTAGAAGTTCAGCAACATATCGGCGAAAATACGGTGCGTACCGTAGCGATGGACAGTACCGACGGACTTCAGAGAGGCATGAAAGTGTATCCCACCGGAGGCCCGATCACGATGCCGATTGGCGAACAGATTAAAGGACGGCTGATGAACGTAGTCGGTGATTCGATCGACGGTATGAAAGGACTCGACCGCAAAGGTGCATATTCCATTCACCGCGAACCCCCTAAGTTTGAGGATTTGACTACTGTGCAAGAGGTGCTCTTCACAGGTATCAAAGTGATCGACCTGCTCGAACCGTATGCCAAAGGTGGTAAAATCGGTTTGTTCGGCGGTGCCGGTGTAGGAAAGACTGTATTGATTCAGGAACTTATCAATAATATCGCCAAGAAACATAATGGATTCTCTGTATTTGCCGGAGTAGGTGAACGTACCCGTGAAGGTAACGACTTGCTGCGCGAAATGATTGAATCCGGTGTAATCCGTTACGGCGAAGCATTCAAAGAAGGAATGGAGAAAGGTCACTGGGATCTTTCGAAAGTGGATTATAACGAACTGGAGAAATCGCAAGTGTCTCTGATTTTCGGTCAGATGAACGAGCCTCCGGGCGCACGTGCCTCTGTGGCATTGTCCGGACTGACGGTGGCGGAATCTTTCCGCGACGCGGGAAAAGAAGGTGAGAAACGCGATATTCTGTTCTTTATTGATAATATCTTCCGTTTCACGCAAGCAGGTTCGGAAGTGTCCGCCCTTTTGGGACGTATGCCCTCCGCTGTTGGTTACCAGCCCACGTTGGCTACGGAAATGGGTGCGATGCAGGAACGTATCACGTCTACCCGCAAAGGTTCTATCACCTCCGTACAGGCGGTGTATGTGCCTGCCGATGACTTGACCGACCCGGCTCCTGCAACAACTTTCAGCCACTTGGACGCAACTACCGTGCTCGACCGTAAGATTACGGAGCTGGGTATTTATCCGGCGGTAGACCCGTTGGCTTCTACGTCACGTATCCTCGACCCGCACATTGTTGGCCAGGAACACTACGACGTAGCGCAGCAAGTGAAACAAATTCTGCAACGTAACAAGGAATTACAAGATATTATCTCCATCCTCGGTATGGAAGAACTCTCGGAAGAAGACAAGATGGTAGTGAACCGCGCCCGCCGTGTGCAGCGTTTCCTTTCACAACCGTTTGCCGTGGCTGAACAGTTTACAGGCGTTCCGGGTGTGATGGTGGGTATTGAAGACACCATCAAGGGATTCAAGATGATTCTGGAAGGAGAAGTGGATTATCTTCCCGAACAGGCTTTCTTGAATGTCGGAACCATTGAGGAGGCAATAGAGAAAGGTAAGAAATTGCTGGAACAGGCAGCAAAAAAATAAAAAGATAGCATGATGAAAGAACTGCATTTGAGTATAGTATCGCCCGAAAAGAGCATATTCGACGGAAATGTGAAGATTGTCACATTGCCGGGAATGATCGGTTCGTTTTCTATTCTCCCCGGGCATGCGCCCATTGTTTCGTCGTTGAAAGCGGGAACGTTGAGTTACACGACGATGGACGGAGAAGAGCACACGATGGATATTCAGGGCGGTTTTGTCGAAATGAGTGACGGTACGGTTTCCGCCTGTGTTTCCTGACGGAAGTTCCCCACCGGTACAAAGACTAAGCATCAAAAGATTGAAAAAAACGAGATTATAACCTTACAGAAAAACACAGTAACATGGTGAATATTAGTAAAACTAAACGGAATTTTATTTGGTGGCATACCTTATTTGCGGTAATTAGCGGGGCACTCGGAGCTGTCATTCTACACTTCGCTTTGCCAGGGCATTATTTTGGAGGGTATCCGTTTATTCCGATCTATTTTTACTTCTTCGGGCTGTTTAGCATTTATGCTTTCGACGCTTGCCGCCGACATGCTCCACAGAGAATGTTACTGTTGTATCTGGCAACGAAGATGATAAAAATGATTCTTTCGCTGATTCTGGTATTGATTTATTGTCTTGCCGTTCGCGAAGAAGCCAGAGCCTTTCTGCTGACGTTTATTTCGTTCTATTTAATATATCTGATATTCGAAACCTGGTTCTTCTTCTCTTTTGAGTTGAATCAGAAACGGAAAAAGAAAAATAAGAAGAAAAATGAAACAGTTGCATAACATAGTAGCTCCGTTGATTCTGTTCTGCCTCATGGCGGCAGTCAGCTTGCCGGTTCTTGCACAGGAACAGGAGGGGGAAGCGGTGTCACAACAGACGCAGGACGAGATTACTCCGAAAGAGGAACAGGAGAACACGGTGGATGTGAAAGAAATTGTGTTCGGTCATATCGGCGACTCCTACGAATGGCATATTACGACGTGGGGTAACACGCACATTACTATACCATTACCTATTATTGTTTATAGTAGCACTACAGGTTGGCACACGTTCCTTTCTTCCCGTCTCGAAGAGAATGGAGGGACTTATGAAGGACTTTCCATCGCTCCCGAAGGAAGTAAGTACGAGGGCAAACTGGTAGAGTATAATGCGGCAGGCGAACAGGTCCGCCCGTGGGATATTTCCATCACGAAAGTGACATTTGCTTTGCTGTTCAACAGCGTGTTGTTGCTCATCATCGTATTGAGCGTGTCACACTGGTACAGAAAACGTCCGCAAGGAGCGAAAGCGCCGGGAGGATTTATCGGATTCATGGAGATGTTCATCATGATGGTGAACGATGACATTATCAAGAGTTGTGTAGGACCCAACTACCGGAAGTTTGCACCGTATCTGCTGACAGCGTTCTTTTTCATCTTTATCAATAACATGATGGGATTGATTCCGTTCTTCCCCGGAGGTGCGAACGTGACGGGAAATATCGCTATCACTATGGTGCTTGCAGTCTGCACGTTCCTGGCAGTGAATATCTTCGGTTCTAAACATTACTGGAAGGATATTTTCTGGCCTGATGTACCCTGGTGGCTGAAAGTGCCCATACCGATGATGCCATTCATCGAGTTCTTCGGAATCTTCACGAAACCGTTTGCTTTGATGATCCGTCTTTTTGCCAATATGCTGGCGGGACACATGGCGATGCTGGTGCTTACCTGCCTGATCTTTATCTCGGCAAGCATGGGGCCTGCACTGAACGGCACGCTGACGGTGGCTTCTGTATTGTTCAACATCTTTATGAATGCGCTTGAGTTGTTGGTTGCTTTCATCCAGGCTTACGTATTTACGATGTTGTCGGCAGTGTTTATCGGTCTGGCACAGGAAGGTGCCAAAGTGAAAGCTGAAGAAAATTGAAATGAAACGCGGTGAAAACGTTGATAAAAAGAATACGGAATAAACGCGCGGAATGAATGATTAAATAATAAACAAGAGAAAATATAAACCATTTTAAAACTGAAAATTATGTTACTATCAGTATTGTTACAAGCCACTGCAGCAGCAGTAGGAGTTAGTAAATTAGGTGCAGCTATCGGTGCAGGTCTTGCAGTAATCGGAGCTGGTTTGGGTATTGGTAAGATTGGTGGTTCGGCAATGGAAGCTATCGCACGCCAGCCGGAAGCATCAGGGGACATCCGTATGAACATGATTATCGCCGCCGCCTTGATTGAAGGTGTGGCTCTGTTGGCGGTAGTAGTTTGTCTGTTGGTGTTCTTCCTCTAATCAGGTATATAACAAGCGAATTTCGCAGGCGTGAACCATGTTTCAAATCATGATCAGCCGCGAAATCGTAAATTGTAAATCGTAAAATCGTAAATAAAGATTATGTCATTACTATTACCTGATAGTGGCCTGCTGTTCTGGATGTTTCTCTCATTCGGGATTGTGTTCGTGATATTGGCGAAATACGGCTTTCCCGTCATCATCAAGATGGTGGAGGGTCGTAAGACCTATATCGACCAGTCTTTGGAGGTGGCGAGAGAGGCTAATGCCCAATTGTCTAAACTGAAAGAGGAAGGCGACGCATTGGTGGCTGCCGCCAACAAAGAACAAGGACGCATCTTGAGGGAAGCAATGGAAGAACGTGACAAGATTGTTCACGAGGCCCGTAAACAAGCCGAAATTGCCGCACAAAAAGAACTGGATGCGGTGAAACAACAAATCCAGATAGAGAAAGACGAAGCCATCCGCGACATCCGTCGCCAGGTAGCCGTGCTTTCTGTGGACATCGCCGAGAAAGTGCTCCGCAAGAGTCTTGAGGACAAGGAAGCACAGATGGGCATGATCGACCGTATGCTGGATGAAGTACTAACCCCGAATAAGAACTAAGGAAGATGGAAGTCGGAATACTCTCAATGCGTTATGCAAAAGCCATCATTGAATATGCACAGGAAAAAGGTCTGGAGGACAGGTTATATCAGGAGTTCCTGACGCTGTCGCACAGTTTTTGTGAACAGCCCGGTTTGCGCGAAGCACTTGATAATCCGGTCATCACAACGAAGGAAAAGTTGGCGTTAGTCTGCACGGCTGCCGACGGTGACGGAAAATCGACCAGAGAGTTTGTCCGTTTTATCACTTTGGTACTGCGAAACAGGCGTGAAGGCTATCTGCAATTTATCAGCCTGATGTATCTGGATCTCTACCGGAAGCTGAAGCATATCGGAGTGGGTAAGCTCATTACAGCCGTTCCCGTCAATAAGGAAACGGAAAACCGGATTCGTTCCGCAGCAGAGCATATCTTGCACGCCCAGATGGAACTCGAAACGGTGATAGATCCTTCGATTGAAGGAGGATTTATCTTCGATGTCAACGACTACCGACTGGATGCAAGCGTTGCCACGCAGTTGAAGCGAGTGAAACAACAATTTATTGATAAGAATAGGAGAATTGTATAATGTCTGAAAATATAAAAGTAAGCGAAGTATCTGATATATTGCGCAAGCAGCTCGAAGGAATCAACGCCAATGTGCAACTTGACGAAATCGGTACGGTGCTCCAGGTGAGCGACGGCGTAGTGCGTATCTATGGATTGCGAAATGCCGAAGCCAATGAATTGCTGGAGTTTGACAATGGTATCAAAGCAATCGTGATGAACCTCGAAGAGGACAACGTGGGTGCTGTGCTGTTGGGTCCGACGGACAAGATCAAAGAGGGATTCGTCGTGAAACGTACCAAACGTATCGCTTCTATCCGTGTAGGAGAGGGCATGCTGGGACGTGTGATCGACCCGCTGGGCGAACCGCTCGACGGCAAGGGACTGGTTGGAGGCGAACTGTATGATATGCCATTGGAACGGAAAGCTCCGGGAGTAATCTACCGTCAGCCTGTGAACCAACCGTTGCAGACGGGATTGAAGGCGGTAGACGCCATGATTCCTATCGGTCGCGGACAGCGTGAGTTGATTATCGGCGACCGCCAGACTGGAAAGACTGCCATCGCTATTGATACGATTATCAACCAGCGCAGTAATTTCCTGGCAGGTGATCCTGTATATTGTATTTATGTGGCTATCGGTCAGAAGGGTTCTACCGTTGCTTCTATCGTTAATACGCTTCGTGAGTACGGAGCACTGGACTACACGATTGTGGTGGCTGCTACAGCTGGTGATCCGGCTGCATTGCAGTATTACGCTCCTTTTGCGGGTGCTGCCATCGGCGAGTATTTCCGTGATACCGGTCGTCATGCGTTGGTGGTTTACGATGACCTTTCCAAGCAGGCGGTAGCTTATCGTGAGGTTTCTCTGATTCTTCGCCGTCCGTCTGGTCGTGAGGCTTATCCGGGTGATATCTTCTATCTGCACTCCCGTCTGTTGGAACGTGCTGCTAAGATTATCAGCCAGGAGGAAGTGGCACGCGAAATGAACGACCTTCCGGAAAGTCTGAAAGGAATTGTCAAAGGCGGCGGTTCACTCACGGCATTGCCTATCATCGAAACGCAGGCGGGTGACGTATCGGCCTATATCCCGACGAACGTGATTTCTATCACCGACGGACAGATATTCCTTGAAACTGACTTGTTCAACCAGGGTACGCGTCCGGCTATCAACGTCGGTATCTCTGTATCCCGTGTAGGTGGTAACGCGCAGATTAAGGCTATGAAGAAAGTGGCGGGAACATTGAAGATCGACCAGGCACAGTATCGTGAACTGGAAGCGTTCTCCAAGTTCAGTAGCGACATGGACCCGATTACCGCATTGACGATTGACAAGGGACGTAAGAACGGCCAGCTGTTGATTCAGCCTCAATACAGCCCGATGCCCGTAGAACAGCAGATTGCTATTCTCTACTGTGGTACACACGGACTGCTCCACGATGTTCCTCTGGATAAGGTGCAGGACTTTGAACGTAGCTTCATCGAATCGCTGCAACTGAATCATCAGGAGGATGTATTGGATATATTGAAAACGGGTGTGATTGATGATAATGTGATTAAGGCTATCGAAGAGGCTGCCGCCATGGTCACTAAACAATTTATCTAATCGGTCATTGATTTATCTGATTGGCCTTTAAAATAAATCTGAATGGTTTTTGATTTATCTAATTGGCTTTTTTATAAATCAGATCGCCCTTTAATTTTTAATTATTAATTTTTAATTATCACTATGGCTTCACTGAAAGAAGTAAAAACCAGAATAAATTCGGTCAAGAGTACCCGAAAAATCACTTCAGCAATGAAGATGGTGGCTTCTGCCAAATTACACAAGGCACAAGGAGCCATTGAGAATATGCTGCCTTATCAGAAGAAGTTGAACAAGATTCTGACTAACTTCCTAAGTGCGGACCTGCCTATCGAATCTCCTTATGTGCAGGAGCGTGAAGTGAAGCGTGTAGCAATCGTTGTTTTTTCTTCGAACACTTCTCTTTGTGGTGCTTTCAACGCCAATGTCATCAAAATGATGATGCAGACTATCGGGGAATTCCGTACTTTAGGACAGGATAATATCTTGATATTCCCGGTAGGCAAGAAGGTGGATGAAGCGGCCAAACGGATGGGTTTCAAACCGCAGGAGGTTTCTTCAACGCTCTCCGACAAACCAACGTATCAGGAGGCTGCCGAACTGGCTCACCGACTGATGGATCTGTATGTAGCAGGCGAAGTGGACCGGGTGGAAATAATCTATCATCACTTCAAATCAATGGGGGTACAGATTCTTCTTCGTGAGACGTATCTTCCCATTAATCTGACGAACGTCGTAAGTGAAGAGGACAGAGAGAATGAAGAGGAGGTACAGGAGAACGAGATTGCCAATGATTATATCATCGAACCGAACGCAGAGGAATTAATCGCGAGCTTAATCCCCACTGTATTGAGCCAGAAGATTTTTACTGCCGCTGTTGACTCCAATGCTTCGGAACATGCTGCACGTACGTTGGCTATGCAAGTGGCTACGGACAACGCAAACGAGCTGATCCAGGATTTGACGAAGCAGTACAATAAGAGTCGTCAGCAGGCGATTACAAACGAATTGCTGGATATTGTAGGGGGATCCATGAAGTAATTAATCTTCTTTCTTTTGTCTTGAAACAAAAGAAAGAAGCAAAGAAAAATTCAAGGCTGACTTTTTTCTCCTACTCTCTTCCTTCACTTCGCTAAAGGGCAGAAACTCGCTACGCTCAAACAGTCTGCCCTTCTTAACGCTCCGTTACGGGCGCTCGCCTGATGGAGAAAAAAGTAGGCCGGGGAACCTGGTGGGGTGGGTGTTGCTGCTTGAATGTTCTAGGGTAGGTTTGTGGGGAAGCTGTGCGATATGTCTGATATTGCTTTGGTGAGTCGCAGTTATATCGTTAATAGTTTTATTATATATTGTTCTGCTTTGCTATATTGAGTCGTATAACGTCTGCGACTTTTATATAGCAAAGCTTTTTTATAAGGGGTATAAACCTTTCATAAGTCTCTTTATACTACATAGGCTACATCGGTTATCATTCTATTAGCCTTTTATTCTATGTCCTCTTTTTATATGGTGAGTTTTTTAATAATAAAGCTTCCCACATTGTAAGGCTTCCACCCGCAGGTCTTCCGGCCTCGTTTTTCCGGCGTCAAGCGCAGGTGGTTTCTCCGGCGTTAAAAAGGGCAGACTGTTTGAGCGTAGCGAGTTTCTGCCCTTTAGCCGGAGGAAGCACCGGAGTAGCCGGAAAAACGCAGCCTTGATTCTTTCTTTTTGGTTCTTTTTCTTTCGTATCAAGACGAAAGAAAAAGAATATTCAGTAACTTTACCGAAAATTGGAAAAGCATGGAAAATAATCCGGAACTGCAGCTTGCTTGGCAGTTCATTGAAAATACAGGCACCCATTTATTTCTTACCGGAAAAGCAGGAACCGGGAAAACGACATTTCTTAGACGATTGAAAGAACATACGCCCAAACGCATGGTCATATTGGCTCCGACAGGGATTGCAGCTATCAATGCGGGAGGCGTAACGATTCATTCTTTCTTTCAGTTGTCTTTTGCTCCTTTTGTGCCCGAAACAACCTTTAATTCTTCCCAGACACATTATCGTTATAGTAAAGAAAAGCGGAATATCATCCGTAGTATGGATTTGCTGGTTATTGATGAGATCAGTATGGTGCGTGCTGATTTGTTGGATGCGGTGGATGCAACTCTGCGGAGGTATCGCGATAGGGAGAAACCTTTTGGTGGGGTGCAACTGTTGATGATTGGAGATTTGCAACAGCTGGCGCCTGTCGTGAAAGACAATGAGTGGGAGTTGTTGAGAAAGCATTATGAGACTCCTTATTTCTTTGCAAGTCATGCATTGAAAGAAACGGCATATATGACGATTGAACTCAAGAAAGTATATCGTCAGAGTGATACGTTCTTCCTTTCTTTATTAAATAAAATTCGGGAGAATAAGGCGGATGATGAAGTGTTGAATGAACTGAACCGTCGTTATCAGCCCGGCTTTCAGCCGCAGAAAGAAGAGGGATATATTCGTCTGACGACACATAATAATCAGGCGCAGAGGGTTAATGATCGCGAACTGGCATCGTTGCCCGGCAAGGCGTATCATTTTAGTGCCGAAATAGAGGGGGATTTTCCAGAATATTCGTATCCTGCGGATAAACTTCTGACAATTAAGGAGGGAGCACAGATTATGTTCCTGAAGAATGATCCATCGTCCGAGAAACGGTATTATAACGGTATGATTGGTGAGGTGGTAGCGGTTAATGAAACGGGTATTGTGGTGCGTGGTAAAGGGGATCGATCCGAATTTCAATTGTTGCCGGAAGAGTGGGGGAATTATAAGTATGTGTTGAATGAGGAGACGAAGGAAATCACTGAAGTGATAGAGGGGACGTTCCGCCAGTATCCTATTCGTTTGGCGTGGGCTATTACGATACATAAGAGTCAGGGTTTGACGTTTGAACGTGCTATTATTGATGCACGGAATTCCTTTGCACATGGACAAACTTACGTGGCTTTGAGTCGTTGCAAGACGCTGGAGGGTATGGTGTTGGAGTCTCCTTTGCGCAGGGAAGCCATAATAAGTGATGCTACGGTGGATAATTTCACCAAAGCGGTGGAGCAGAATAAGCCGGGCAGCCAGCAGTTGAATGATATGCAAAAGGCGTATTTCTTTGATTTGTTGAGTGATTTGTTTAATTTCTATTCGATCGATCAGGCTTATAAACGGTTGCTTCGTCTTATGGATGAGGATTTGTACAAGCTCTTTCCGAAGCAGTTGGCTGAATATAAGGCGTTGGCTCCCCATGTTAAAGAGCAGATTGTGGAGGTGTCCCAACGTTTCCGCAATCAGTATACCCGGTTGATACATGAGAGTGAGGATTATGCGGTGAATGAGGAGTTGCAGGAACGGATTCGTTCCGGTGCCGGATATTTTCATAAGGAGTTGGAACCGGTTCGGGCTTTGTATGATAAGACTAATATGCCTCTTGATAATAAAGAGTTGAGAAAGCTGTTGGCAGAGCGTATGCAGGCGCTGGATGATGCGTTGTGGATTAAGGAGTCTCTGTTGGAAGCTGTGTCTACAAGAGGGAGGTTTGCCATTACGGATTATTTGAAGTTGAAGGCTAAAGTAATGTTGAGCCTTGAAGATGATTCTACGTCCTCCGGTTCTTCGAAGGCTTTGAAGGAGAAGAAAGAACGTAAGGAACGGAAAGAGCGTACACGCAGTGCTGAAAAGGTAAAGGTGGAAGTTCCTACGGATATTCTGCATCCGGAGCTTTATCGTGCCCTGTCTGAATGGAGAACAGCCAAAACAAGGGAGATGAATGTTCCTGCTTATGTGATTATGCAACAGAAAGCATTGATGGGAATTGTGAATCTGCTACCGGATAGTCCAAGAGCTTTGGAGGCGATACCTTATTTTGGAGCGAAAGGAGTAGAGAGATACGGGCTTGAGATTCTGGGTATTATCCGCAAGTATATGGCGGAGAATCAATTGGAGAGGCCGGAGATAACGGATATGTTAATCTCCTCCGGTAATAGCGATGATACAGTAAGGCAACGAAAGACGAAGCTGCAGAAAGAGGCAGAGAAACAGGAGAAAGAGGCGGAGAAGGAGAAAAAGAAGGAGGCGAAGAAAGATACGAAGTTGGTTAGCTATGAAATGTTCCGTCAGGGAATGAATATAGATGAAATAGCCAAGGCTCGTGATTTGGTATCCGGAACCATTGCCGGACATCTGGAGCATTATGTCCGTTCGGGAAAGATCAAAGTGGAGCAGGTGGTGAAAGCTGAAAATATAGCGAAGATTCGCAAGTATTTGGATGAACATGAATACATGGGAATATTCGCTATAAAGGTAGCATTAGGAGACGCTGTCTCCTATGCTGATATCAAGTTTGTATTGGCTGTTTCCGGGCATTAATAAATAAGGTTATTATTCCCGGACAGGGTTAAAGATTACAGAAGAAAGAAACGAAAACGGGAACGCTGATGTCAATCAGAATGCCGTGCAGGATGGCGATGGGAATCATTTCTTTTCCTGAATATCTAGTGATGGAAGGCAGCAGTACATCCATCGAGTTGACTCCTGCTGCTGAAATAGGAGCGAGTTTCCCGAAGTACTTCTTGATGATCGGAGTACCAAGAAGTGCCATCATCTCACGGAAAATATTAGTCAGTAGGGCAATAGTTCCCAGTTCCGTAGCCAGTTGCAGTCCGATGGAGGGTTCTTTGAACTGGGTGATAAGGATGGAAGAGAGTGAATAGTAGGCAAATCCACTTCCCACTGCCATACAGTCGAACACGCTCCATTGACGCAATAGCAAACTTGCCAGGGCGGAGAATAACAGCGTACCGATAATTGTTCCCAATGGAATCAGCAACATTTTAGGGTGCAAATGTGAAACAATGGCTTTCAGGTTCTTATTGGAACCGATGCTGATTCCTACTTGTAGCATTAATGCATAAAGTATGTACATGGAAACTGTGTGCGTATCGAACTCGAACTTATTGAAAGCTCCCATGATACAGCCTACACAAAAGAATACTATAACGATCAGACTTCCTTTCATTGTTCGCCTCCTTTCCTGAAAAATAATTGTAGTACCAAACGGGCAGCAATCAGGCTTCCCAATACACCGGACACAGCAAGAACAATGGCTTGCCATCCGAACTTACCAAGATTGTTCACAATCAGGCTATTAGAACCGATAGATACACCGAGAATAAAGAGCAACAGGAATATTGTAAGAGAAATTGTCTTTTCTGTCTTCTGTAGAATACTCCAGTTACGCAATACATAGCCGATGCCGATTCCTAAAAACATGGTAGATATAATAGAGAACATAATTGTATATATTTGGGGTTAGGTTAAACTGATGATTGACAACACACAAAAGAATTTTCAAAGAAGATATTACATCTGCTTGAAAATCAGAAAGGAATACTGCTATGGCTAACAAAACAAGTCAGCAGGTAGTTCCTGTAAAGAAATAGTTGGGAAATTTAGATGAATCCACTGAACCAATGCACATGCACGCAACAAGACTTACAGAAAATAGGTATTCCTGCAAGAAAGAGAGTAGCGTTATGTAATTGTAATGTTTGATTCATCATTGGTCTTTTTTGAATTTGGTGCAAAGATAGTTATTTATTGCATATTTTCAAAATAAATATGCAATAAATAAAGAGAAAGGAATATCCGGAACGAGATAGATGGTTGTAAAAAGTTGGTTATGTGCTCTTTCCCTTATAATTTATCCCAGTTCGCAAGAATTTCTTTTAACTTTTGGGGCCTGTATCCGAGCATTGTCCGGGCTTTATCAATACTCATCCCACTGAAGCGGGGACGGGGAGTGCTTTCATTCATTTCTTCTGTGGTGGTAGGATGGATAAGAGAACGGTCGAGTTTCATATAATCTGCTACCTGGTAGGCAATCTCTGCAATGGTCATACATTCATCGCCACAGATGTGGAAGATACCATTCGCCGTATGTTCTATTAAACGTAGCACTCCATCCGAAACGTCTCCAACATAGGTTGGTGTCCGCCATTGATCGGATACGACACGTATTTCTTGTCCGGCTTTCAGACGGTTCATTACTAGCTGTACAATATTACCATGTTGTCCCGGTAGTGCCTTGCCATAAACGATTTCTACACGGACAATGGCATAACTGCTGCAAGTTTCTGCCACCCTCTCTTCTCCTTTCCATTTGGTATATCCGTAGTAGTTGACCGGGGCAGGGAGGTCTTTTTCTGTATATAACAGCCCGGCAGCTTCGTTTATCTTTCCATCAAAAACAAAGTCCGTAGATAAATGAATGAACCGGCTTTTGTATTCTTCGCATAAATCGGCCAGTTGGCCTACTGCGGTAACATTGGTAAGATAGGCTTCTTCATGATGCGTTTCGCAATAGTCCGGCACGGACAGAGCGGAGCAATTAATGACTACATCGGGTTGAACCTCTTTGAAGAGATGCCTAACGTCCGCTTCATTCCGTATATCTGTTTCGATGAAACGATAATCCTCCGCGTTATTGGGAAGAATATCCGGATGCAGGGAGCAGCCCGTCAGCTTGTATTGTTTACAAGCAGATAAATCATTTACAATCTGGCGTCCGGTGAATCCGTTGGCGCCGATAATTAATATCTTCTTCATTAGGTTCTATATATAGATGTTATAGATTATTTCTACAAAAATAAAAAATAATATCAACTACGCAAATAGATTTCGTACTTCCCTTCTTACTTTGCTCCCGATAACGAGATTTATATGAATTGATAAAAGAAAAGATGTATGGAAAAAGTAATTATGGGAACACGTTTACCCGCTAAACTTTGGTTGGATGAAGTAGAGGACTCTTGTATGTCGCAGATTATGGATTTGACTTCACTGCCTTTTGCATTTAAACATATTGCCATCATGCCTGATGCGCATGCGGGAAAAGGAATGCCTATTGGCGGTGTGTTGGCTACCAATGGCGTGATTGTTCCCAATGCTGTGGGAGTGGATATCGGTTGTGGTATGTGTGCGATTAAGACGAATCTAAAAGCGGAAGATTTTAGTTATACGGATTTGACTTCCATTATGTCGAAGATTCGTGCAGTTGTTCCTTTGGGATTCGATCATCAGAATAAAAAGCAGGATCAGGAATTGCTTCCGCAAGGATTCGACTTTGAAGAGATGCCTGTTTTGAAGAATCAGTACGAGGCTTGTTTGAAGCAGATAGGAACTCTGGGAGGTGGAAATCACTTTATTGAGATTCAAAAAGATACCGCAACGTCTGATGTTTGGGTGATGATTCACTCCGGAAGCCGTAACATTGGTTTGAAGGTTGCCAATCACTATAATAAGATTGCGCAATATTGGAATGAGAAATGGTATTCTGAAATGGTATCGGGACTAGCTTACCTGCCAATGGAGACACAGATGGCAAAGGATTATTTCCGTGAAATGAATTACTGTGTGGCCTTTGCCTTTGCCAACCGTCAGTTGATGATGACTCGTATTTGTGAAGCCATCCAGGCAGTGAAACCTGAAACGGACTTTGATCCTATGATTAATATTGCCCATAACTATGCAGCTTGGGAGAATCACTTCGATCAGGATGTGATTGTACACCGAAAAGGTGCTACGCGTGCCTATGAGGGCGAGATCGGTATTATCCCCGGATCTATGGGTACCAAGTCTTATATTGTTGAGGGACTGGGTAATCCGGAGAGTTTCAAAAGCTGTTCGCATGGTGCAGGTCGATTAATGGGAAGAAAGGATGCCTGTCGCCGTTTGTCACTGGATGAAGAGAAGGAGAGAATGGATCAGCAAGGTATCATTCACGGACTTCGTTCGCAGAACGAACTGGATGAAGCACCGGGAGCTTATAAAGATATTGCGCAAGTGATAGCGAATGAGCGGGACTTGGTGAAGCCGTTGGTGGAGCTGGCTCCAATGGCGGTGATTAAGGGATAATGTCATGCCATGTTTAAAGGAGTATCTAGCGTATGGACATAAAAAAAAGGAGCAACGCCTTGCTCCAACCTTTGTTAACCTTAAATCTAATACTATGAAAAACACAATGCAAAGATACAGACTATTGCGAAATTAGCAAATAATCCAAGAAAAAAAGTATGTTTTATAACATTGATTAAGAATTGGTTTTCTCAATTCAATTTTTATTAAGAGATTTGACAGACCACATGTGAAGAATCAACTCTCTACCACCGTATGCTTCTTAGAGTAGATTTAATGAGTGGCAATATACCACGCTGTTTCGTTCTTTTTTGAAGCACCCGGATTAGTGCTTGGGTCGGAAATCGTGATTCCGGAGAAAGTATTGATATCAATTCTTTCTCCATAGTAGGAGGAAGAGATTGCTGTAAAATACTGTTTGGTATTCCTTTTAAAGGGTACAGTGCGTTTCAGCTGCTCGTTGAATTGTTCTAATAGATCCGGATCGGAACATAGTTTGGAAACGTAATCACCGTAATCAAAGAATATGGTAGGCGTATATCCGTCTAATCTTTGTAATTCGCCCGTTAATTCTTCGTTAAACGTATAACGCTGATTTATTTCTTTCATAATAGCCGCCAGGTTGTCCAATTCCGAGCAATCAGTAACACCGATTGTTCCGCAGGGAGTCACATAATTTGAATAAAAAGAATAGAAACCGTCACAGACCTTTTCGTAATCTATATTTCCGATTAAGTACTGGCCTATCTTGTCGTATGGCATCCCATAGGCCATTATTTCACTTGTAGAAGCTATCAAGTGGCTTGTTACGTTTTTAAGGTCATAGGCAACCTCTACCGTAGACATATAGCAGTCATCGAAAAGTATATATTCCATCTTTAGGCCCGCGTTCGAAATACCTCCGGCAAGCGTAGTAATATCAGTTTGATATTTCGTTTGTGTTCCTCCAAAAAAACGTGTCATCGGTGCATGTTCATACTCCCAGTGCTTTTTACTAATCTGCAAGCTGCTGCGTGAAACTGCTCTCGATACAGGTATCCATCCCATTCCGTGGCATCCGATAATCATTGCATATCGTTTGGCGGGAGCATAGGTTTGTACATCGTTCAAAATAGAAGTGATGCCCTCTGCAGTTGTATAGGTAGGATCCGGATAATCGTAGTTTTTTAAAGTCTTCTGTACACCTTTGCCATTCTCATAGACAAGTTCGGAGAGAGTGGCTTTGGTGGCCGATGTACATATAAATACGATCACCCGTTCATTCTTCAATATATTGTTTCCGATGATACTTTTCAAATCGGCAATGTTCTGATAGAAAAAAGAAGTGAGATTGTTCGACCAGGGTAGATACATGAACACCGTCTGTTCATTATTCGAACGAACAACAGGATCAGTCGGATCGGGATCTGTCGGATCAGTAGTTGAGTCATCCGTTTGCCTTGTAGTTGGAGAGGTAGAAACAGGATCCTCTTTCTCACATGAAATCATGCCAAAAGAAAGAAATAATACAAAGAGGATTGATTTCATCAGACGATAATATGGTTGCATTGTTTCCATTATTCTACAAGGATTAAATAATCTTTTTATATGTAACGTAAAAAGAGAACCTTTTGATTTGTCTTATCGAGACATAATTGACATCTCTCTTTTTGCAAAGTTATTGAAAAATAGCGTAATTCCTATATTATCATGAATAAGAAAAAGGAGAGAGCTTACGTATAGACATAAAAAAAGGAGCAACGCCTTGCTCCAACCTTTGTTAACCTTAAATCTAATACTATGAAAAACACATTGCAAAGATACGGACTATTGCGAAATTAGCAAATATTCCAAGAAAAAAAGTATGTTTCATAACATAGATTAAGAATTTGATATTCCAATTCAAATTTTATTAAGACTTTTTGATTGCTTTATCTTCCTCTAATCCCTTTGACATATACTTTCAATTAGGTATCCTGAAATCATTCGGAGAACAACCTGTGATTTTCTTAAATAACCGGCTGAAATACTGTGGATTCTGAAAACCCAGCTCTTGCGTTATCTGATTGATTGTTTTATCAGTATTCACCAACCAATCTTTGGCAATCTCGAAGCGTTTGAACTCGATATACTCTTTAAATGATTTCCCCGTTTCATACTTCAGTAAGTCGTTGAAATATTCAGGAGACAAATGAAGCAGGTTCGCACAATACTTATGTGAAAGTATATCGACAGTCGGTACCTGTTTCGTTTCAAAATGGTTATTTATGATTTTATCGAATTGTTTGATAATCGTTTTATTCGCTTCATTACGTGTAATGAATTGGCGTTCGTAGAAACGGATACAGTAATCCAGCAATAGTTCTATATACTTGGAAACTATCTTCTTGCTATGTCGGTCAATGCAACGTTCGAGTTCCTGGTTTATTTTATCCATAAACCCCAGAATGATTTGCTTCTCGCGCAAAGATATATGTAATGCTTCTTCAGGCAGATAAGAGAAGAAAGTATAGTTATGTATATTAAGTCCGAGCGGAGTGCCACAAATCAGATCGGGATGAAAAGCCAATATCCATCCTTTGGAAGGAAAATTCTTACTGTTTTCCTTCATATTGATAGACTCTCCGGGACTAAGGAAGAGCAAAGTACCATCCGAAAAATCATAATACTGGTGACCATACATATACGCTTCACATTTACACTCACTCAATAGAATCGTATAAAAGTCGAACTTGATGCCCGTATGAGCTGACAAGTCAGCCTTTGAGAGATCGATGACACTTACCAGCGGGTGTAGTGTCTTACTCCCCAGGCAACAATTGCATTGATGCACGGTTCCTATTTTGAGTACTTTATCTCCCATGATGTTGAGACTCCTGTATCTAAAATACGTCTAGTTTTTTTGTTTATATTCGTTCGGGGTGCAGCCGACATGCTTTTTAAATAACCGACTGAAGTGCTGTGGATATTGAAATCCCAGTTCATAAGCTACCTGGCTGACAGTTTGAACACCTTCCAGTATTCTTTCTTTGGCCAGTTCGATAATCCGGCACTGGATATATTCCTGTGCAGTTTTTCCGGTTTCCTTCTTTATCAGGTCCCCGAAATAATTAGGAGAGAGGCATGCCTTGTCTGCAAAGTATTTCACGGATGGCAGTCCTTCGGTCATTGCCACCTGATTTTGGAAATATTCGTCCAGTAATTGCTCGAATTTAACGACTATATCTTTATTCGCCTGATTGCGTGTAATGAACTGCCGTTCGTAGAAACGCATACAGTAATCCAGTAGCAGTTCGATATTCCGTACGATAAGTTGCTTGCTATGCTTGTCGATAGTATGCTCCAGTTCGAGCCGGATTTTATGTATGCAATCGGTTACGATTTCTCTTTCCTGATCTGAAAGATGCAATGCCTCATTTACCTCGTAAGAGAAAAAAGTATAGTTTTTGATATTCTGTCCTAATGAAGTTCCACGGATTAAATCGGGGTGGAATAAAACGCCAATCGACTTGGTACGGGGAGCCGTTCGGTTACGGTTGTCTATTCCGCTCACTTGTCCCGGTGCCATACAGACAACCGTTCCTTCCTGATAATCGTAATTCTTACGTCCGTATGTGAGATCCCCGCATTTGGCATCTTTCAGGAACAGACAATAGAATCCGATGTTCATACGGATATACTCAACCGACTTGGTAGCTTTTGAGAAGTCGATTACATTAACTAAAGGGTGCAATGTCTCCAGTCCAAACAACTGGTCATACTGATCGACGGTTTCAATTTTTGTTATTTCATCCATATGCTTTGTTATTAATCTGATACAAAGATAAAACATTTGGAGGTATCTTTTTTATTTCATACCTCAAATCAGTAATAAGGGTACAAGAATCAGTAATCTGTATACTACATAAACTTGCGGGCGGAAAAATAAATGGCAATGATTGCTGGAAGTAAGTCATGGAATTGATATATTTGCTCCGGAGAATATAAAAAAACAGGTTTTATGAAAGCATTATTCATTGGAGGAACGGGTACTATCAGTACAGATGTAGTTGCATTGGCGCAACAGAGAGGGTGGGAGATTACTCTCCTTAACCGCGGCTCAAAAAAAATGCCAGAAGGAATTCACAGTATCATTGCGGATATTAATGATGAAGAAGCTGTGGCAAAAGCCATCGCACTTGAACATTACGATGTGGTTGCGCAATTCATCGGTTATACGGCAGAAGACGTAAAGCGTGATATCCGCCTGTTTCAGAATAAAACGCGGCAATACATCTTTATCAGCAGTGCCTCTGCCTATCAAAAGCCATTAACCGATTATCGCATTACCGAAAGCACTCCTCTGGTCAATCCCTACTGGCAGTATTCCAGAAACAAGATAGAAGCGGAAGAGGTATTGATGTCAGCCTACCGGACAAGTGGTTTTCCGGTGACCATCGTTCGTCCCAGCCATACCTATAACGGAACCAAACCTCCCGTAGCCGTACATGGAGATAAGGGAAACTGGCAGATTCTCAAACGGATTCTTGACGGCAAACCTGTCATTATTCCCGGCGATGGCTCCTCTTTGTGGACACTGACTCACTCCAAAGATTTTGCCAAAGGCTATGTCGGACTGATGGCGAATCCACATGCCATTGGGAACGCTTTTCATATCACTACCGATGAAAGTATGACTTGGAATCAGATTTACCAGACAATCGCCGATGCGTTAGGCAAACCTCTGAACGCATTGCACGTAGCATCCGATTTCCTTGCCAAACATAGCGATCATTATGATTTCAGGGGGGAACTCTTAGGAGATAAAGCAGCTACGGTTGTTTTCGATAATTCGAAGATAAAGCGGCTCGTCCCGGATTTTATATGCTCTATTTCCATGGCGGACGGATTGCGGCAAGCTGTACATTATATGCTTTCTCATCCGGAAACTCAAACACCCGATCCGGAATTTGATTCGTGGTGTGACCGTATAGCCAATGCAATCAGTGCGGCAGACAAAGCCTTCTGATTTTTCTGATTTTATAACTACCTGCCACTAATTAATTGCTATTTTTTAGGCACGGATTACACGGATTAACGCGGTTGTTTTTCAGCAATGATAACCCTAAAGACCGTGACATACGTGTAATCCGTGCCTAATTATTATTTAATAAGGAACATTTCTTCCTTGCTGCACCTCAATTCGTATTCCGAAATTACCATTGGCAGATTTCAGTTCGAACGCTCCCCGGAAATTATTCCTTTCCCAAGGCATAGCGCTATGGTTAGGCACCCGCCAGCCATCCTTGTTGTAATCTCCGTAAGTATTGATTCTCATTCCGTTTTTCAGTTTGAAAGATCCCATCTGCATAAACTGTGGAGAAGAAGACAATCCCCAACCATATCCGTATCCAAAACCGGCAAACCCGGAGTAAGAAGACGAAGAAAAAGAGTCGGTGAATCCTTGAGAATAGGTAATATCCGTGTTTAAACGAAAGAGCTGATTATAATCTTTCGTCATATTAGGCATATCTAAATTAAATTTGGGAAGTTCGGGAGTTGCTACGTTCATTAACCCCATATCCAGTAGAAAACCACCAAACTCTTTGATATTGGTAGATGGAGCACGACGAATACTATCGGAAGGAATTTCCGACTGTGCGGATGCAAAACCGACCGATAATATCAGCGAAAGAAATAGAATCAGTTTTTTCATCTTCGTAAAGGTTGATTTACCACAAAGATAGATAATTTCCACCTGACTATCCGCTTCCGTTATGTTTTCTTAGAAAAAAAACTGTTGCGCAAATACGGTACAGGTACAAAGTAAAAACATAAATCCTGTGAACTGTCTTTTATTCATGGCACTTTGCGGTGTTAAAGAGTTTAGTTGACAATCAGTTTATAACCGATTCCCCGTACATTGACAATACGTATCTGTTCATCTTGCGAGAGTTTATGCCGCAATTTGGTAATGAACACATGCAAGCTTCGGGAATTGAAAAAACTGTCATCTCCCCAAAGCTCGAGCAAGACATCCTGCGTGTTGACCACCTGATTCCGGTTCTCGCAAAGCCGTTTCAAGATTTCCGATTCACGATGAGAGAGTTCCTGTCTCGTTCCTGCGTGTAATAAAGTTTGTGCAACAGGATCAAACAGATAACTTCCTATCTCAAAATGATTGGCAACCTTATTCTCTGTGAAGAGAAAAGCCTTTCCCATCAGTGCTTTGATTCGGATAATCAGCTCTTGTATACCGAAAGGTTTTTTCAGGTAATCATTCGCTCCGAGTTCAAACCCCTCCACCACATCATTGATGGCCGAACGGGCAGTCAGGAATAAGACAGGAGTCTGTTTATCCGTCTGGCGGATGCGACGTACCATTTCAAAGCCATCCATTTTCGGCATCATCACATCGGCTACAAGTACATCCGGATGAAGTTCGAAGAAAAGGCTTAGTCCTTCCTCACCGTCATTCGCCGTATGAATGATAAAATCATTTTCTTCAAGTGTATCCTTGATAATCATGGCGAGCGTCTGTTCGTCTTCTACCAGTAATACGGTAATTTTGTTTTTACTCATGATTTTATGGGTTTATAAAGTAATGGTAAAAGTGCTTCCTTTGTCCGGTTCACTTTTTACGGTGATAGTTCCTCCATGTTTTTCGACCATACTCTTGACATAGAACAGTCCTAGTCCGTAACCTTTTATATTATGAAGATTACCCGTCGGGACCCGGTAGAATTTATCAAATATGTGCTTTTGTTTATCAAGTGGAATCCCGATTCCCCGGTCGGTAACGCTGACGGTTACTGTCCCCCCAGTCTGTCGGCAGGAAATAGACAATTCGGCTTCCTCTTTCGAGTATTTCACTGCATTATCTATCAGGTTACTGATGATGTTGCTGAAATGCGTACGGTCGGCTACAATGACAAGCGTTTCCGGTTGAATATCCAATTCGATATGTACAGGCTTGTCCGCTTTTAGCTGGTGCTGCTCCATGAGCGGAGTAATCAACTCCTTCAGGTTGATTTCCTCCGGATGCAAACGAAACGTTTTGCGACGCTCCATTCCCATGGATAAAATCTGTTCCACCAGCCCGCTAAGCCTTTGCAACTGCTCCTGACTGATGCGTAGATACTGGTCGCGCTTGCTTTTCTCTTCCGCCTGGTTAAAGTTTAGTAATGCGTCATTAGCCGCATAGGCTACGGCAATGGGAGTCTTTAATTCGTGCGTGATATTATTGGTAAAATCACTTTTCATTTCATCCAGCGTTTTCTGTTTCAGAAGCGTCCGGATAAGGAACCAGAAAGAGAATCCGAGAATCAGAAGAATTACAAATGAAGTGACCAGAATACCTGTCATCTGCTTTAACACCAATGAATTGATCGGCTCGAACACCAGTTGGTAGCGTTGGCTGTGATGCATATTAAATTCATAGTCATAGCGGATTGCCTTGGGACTGGGAATATAACTGCTATCTCCCGCAATACCTAATGTATCGGTATATACAATGGAAGAATCGGCACTGATTCCGGTATAAATCAAAAGAGTGTGATGAGGAATAGAGAGATTATGCTCTTTCATCACATGGGTGAGCAAACTGTCATATCGCTGCAGGTTGACATCTATATAAGTGTCCACACCCGAATGAATACCCTGCTGAATACTCATTAACAGCTCCTTTAGCGAATCTTGCTTTTTCAATAACACATCCAGTCCATTCTCGCTACTTGCAACAGGTGTAGAATCTTCCGCATTACCAACGGTTTTTACCGTATCCGTGGTTATTTCTGTCCGGGAGTGTATCGTATCCTGACGGCTACTATCCGTATAAGAAATCGTTTGTTGAGTCACTAATGAATTGCCGTCCGCATCATATCCGGCTGATACCGTCAGCGAACCGTGTTCCACATTATCTTTTTGCAAATCATTTACCCGGAGCACGACCTCGTTAAAGTCACTCGTCCGCATCGCATCTCTGATATTGCTCTCCATTTCCATTTTCATAGACCGGTAAAGCCCTGTCAACCAATAAGCTTGATAAACAAAGATTCCGATTAATGAGCAGATAACCAGTATGACAATATGTTTTAGTGGTAATTTCATACTGACAAAGATAATAGGAAACTATTCTTATTCTTCTCTTTGATAAGACTAAATAACACTAGATAAGCCAGTGATAACGCAAATTTCCATTTTTTCTACCGTATTTTGTCGTATTCCAAAAATAAAGACGAAATGAAACGGATTAATTTACTATTTATGTCTCTTCTATGTGTGTGGATATCCGCTACAGCACAAGTCGGACAACAGTCACAGGAACCTGTCGACAGTATCAAGAATATAGGTTATATGGATAGTTTGTTTCAGGAACTGCCCGAAGTGATGATTATAGGTGAACGCCCTATCGTGAAAGCCGAACAAGGCAAACTCGTGTATGACGTGCCGAGACTGGTGGGCAACCTGCCTGTGGATAATGCCTATGATGTTGTGAAAAATCTTCCGGGTATAGTAAATATGAATAATAGTCTGATGTTGGGAGGACAGGAGGTAACTGTTGTCATCAACGGAAAAGTGACCACTCTGTCTGCCGAACAATTGGATGCTTTATTAAAATCGATTCCTGTCAGCCGGATTGAAAAGGCGGAAGTGATGTATTCCGCTCCGGCACGCTATCAGGTACGCGGACCGATGATTAACCTGATATTAGCACCCGGCACAGGACAAGCATCTTCCCTTCAAGGAGAACTCTATACAGCTTTTAACCAACATCACTACGAATCTTTGGCAGAACGTGGAAGTCTTCTGTACTCCGGACGTAAATTCTCTGCAGATCTTCTTTACTCTTACTCTTATGATCGCGACCGAAGGATTACGGAGAAAGAAGCACTTCACACGTTAGCCGATGGTTCAGCGCATCAGATGGATATGGATGAAATAATGACTTCCCGTACCAACAGTCATCAGATACGTCTCGGAATGGATTACTCTCTAGCAGAAGATCATCTGTTAAGCCTGGTCTACACAACAGCTTTTACCGATTCCAAACATTATTCCATAGCTACCGGTGCGCAAAATTCTGTTACCGATTCACAGGGAGACAGCCAGCTCCATAACGCAAAGTTAGATTATCAAACCCCTTTCGGGCTGAAAGCTGGAGTGGCATTTACATCCTATCATTCTCCCGGCAGCCAATTATTATATAGCACGATGGGAACAGAGACAATGAATTTCTTGAGCCGGGATAAACAGCAAATCAATCAATGGCGTTTTTATGCCGGGCAAGAACATACCTTAGGTAAAGGCTGGGGATTGAATTATGGTATAACCTATACGACCGCTTTAGACCATAGCTATCAAAGATATTATGACCCGGAAACAGATAACCTGTTACCGGATAATAACATGAACTCCCGCCGTCGCGAACAAACCCTGAATGTGTATGCCGGACTAAGCAAAAGCTTCGGTGAAAAACTCTCGGCCGATGTTTCTCTGGCAGCAGAGCAATATCATACAAATATCTGGAATGAATGGAGCCTGTACCCGGTAGCCAATCTAACTTATATGCCCGCTGCCGGACATGTCCTGCAATTCTCATTGAGTAGTGACAAGGAATATCCCGAATACTGGAGCGTACAGAATGCAATCTCTTACATGGGAGCATACTCTGAAATTCAAGGAAATCCCTATCTCAAACCTGCCACGAACTATGAAACCAGCCTTAATTATATACTAAAAGGCAAGTATGTTTTTTCCGCCTTTTATAGCTATACCAAAAACAAGCAAATGCAAACCCTCTACCAATCACCGGAACGCTTAGTAGAGATTTACAAATTCTTCAACTTTGATTTTTCATCACAAGCCGGATTGGTAATGACAGTTCCCTTTAAGGTGAAAAAATGGCTCGACTCCCGTTTCACCGCCATCGGTTTTCGTTATCGCCAGAAAGATAGTGACTTCTGGGATATCCCGTTTGACCGTAAACTATATACATTCGTCTTGACGATGGACAACACATTTATCCTTTCCACCAAACCCGACTTAAAATTCACCCTGACCGGATTCTATCAAAATAGAGCTATACAGGGAATTTTCGATCTTCCTCGTTCGGGAAATCTGGATGCAGCGCTTCGTTACACCTTTGCAAAAGGAAAAGCACAATTGACGCTGAAGTGTGACGACCTGTTCAATACCTCCACCATTTCGACACAAGTCCGTTACGGATTGCAGAATGTGAAAAACCACTATATGCGCACTACCCGTACATTAGGTATTTCGTTTAATTATAAATTCGGAGGATACAAAGAGAAAAAAAGGGAAGAGGTCGATACCTCCCGCTTTAAATAAACGCTAATTAATTTTTAGACATAAGAGCGAGAAAAATTTCAGACATAAGAACAAAAGAACATAAATGCTGCGCTTTGAAAATTATTTCTGTTGTTTATTTAACTGCTATTTTATTTTTTGTTCTTATGTTCTTCTGTCTGAATTAAATTCTCATTTATAAAATGAACTACTTAGTTCATTCTTTTGATGCTTTCCATGTTTGGGCATATTCTTCCAACACACACTTGATGCTTTGTCCGATTTTCACATAATCGGCCTCATTCAAATTGGCTAGTGACACACGCACACTCCATTTCGGTCCGGCAAAGCCACCACCATTCAACAGAACGAGTGAAGTTTCGTTTGCCAGGCGGAAAACCACATCCAATGGATTGTAGGTCTTTTGCAGATAAGTAACGAAGTCATCCCCATAGAATTTCTTCGCCCATACCAGCATATCGATCTCCGAATAATATCCGGCACGTAACGGATCTTCTACCAGTGTGAAACCTGTATTATCCCACAATGCATGCAGGCGGCGATGAATAATTTCCTGCATCTTGGCTTTATAACTGTCCTCTTTATCCAAAAGCGAGAAGAGGGCAAACAAACTCATCTGTATCTGTTGGGGCAGGGAAAGCCCTGCAGTATGATTCAGCGCAATTTGTCGGCTGTCAGCCACCATGCGGTCAATAAATTTCATCTTTTCCGGTTGCAGGCTAAGGCTGGAATAACGTTTGTTCAAGATTGATTTCTGCTCCTCCGACAGGCGGGCAATCATTTTGTCGTAGATGTTGTCTTCGTGTAGAGCGATAACAGCGGTTCTCCATCCTGTAGCTCCGAAATATTTGGAGAACGAATAAACGCAAAGCGTATTGTGCGGCAACTCTGCCATCAATGAACGGAAATGAGGAATAAACGTTCCGTACACATCATCCGTGATAATCATCAGATTCGGATTATCATTCTTCACAATGTTGATGATACGTTCGGTGGTCTCCTTGCCAAGTGCATAGCTGGGCGGGTTGCTCGGATTGGTGATAAACAACGCTTTGATCCGCGGATCTTTCAGCTTGTCTATATCTTCATCCTTATACTGCCAGGTATGTAAACCTTCAGGAGTCATCTGGTCGGCAGAAATTTCGGTAACGTCGAACTGATAGCGTCGCAGTTCCGGGATTTCTATATAAGGAGTGAACACAGGAACCATCAAAGCAATAGCATCCCCCTGGTTCAACAGGAAATTCTCTTGCAAAGAATCGAACAGATAACACATGGCTGCCGTACCTCCTTCGGTCGCGAAAAGGTCAAAAGTACCTTTCGGCGGACGGCGGTCACACATCTCTTGCGCCAGGTAATCCTGTACGATTAACTCCGTAAAATGTAAAATACGGTCGGGCACAGGATACTGGTCGCCAATCACCGATTCTGCCCATTCGTGAATAAGTGTATCCGGATCGGCAGCATGTTCCATCAGCATATAATTATAGCCCTCTTTCAATAGGTTAGCACCGGGAGCTTTCTCGTTTTCTTTCAGGAAAGCCTCGAAACGGGCAGCAATTCCCGCCTTTTGCGGAATACCTGCTATTCCTTCTTCCAGTGAAAACGCATGACGACATTCACAAAGGCCGAATTGTCCCAGCAGAAAAAAGGCTTCGCGTGGCTCGGTAGCAATCCAGTTCGGGTTACCTCTTCCGGCATTCAACATGGTATGTGCTATCTTCTTGATACTTTCATCTGCCATATCGATCAGTTTGTTTTTCAGCTCGAACGGGCTGATCGTTTCCATTTTCTTGGCATAACTTTTGGTAATGGCAGGGTTATTTGTTTTCTTTTCCATAATGATATTTATTTATATAGTTTTACATAAGTAGTACGATGACAACTCCCCAGATAATCAGGAGCGTATTGCCGACTGCATACGTCACCGTATATCCTAATGCCGGTGTGTCGCTTTCCACTGCATCCTGAATAGCTCCCAATGCAGCTGTTGTAGTACGTGCTCCTGCCGTACATCCCAATGACAGGGCAGGGTGGAATTTGAACAAGTATCTCGCCATCAGCAATCCGGCGAGGAGAGGAATGGCCGTTGCCAATGCGCCGACGATAAACAGACTGACGCCTACTTCCTTGAATCCGGCAATGAAACTGGGACCTGCAGCGATACCGACCACTGCGATAAACATATTCAGTCCTACATTATTCAATACCCATAAAGAAGGTTCGGGGATACCTCCGAAAGTAGGATGCTTGCTGCGTAGCCAACCGAACAGAAGTCCGGCTATCAATGCGCCGCCACTGGTAGAAAGACTGATAGGAACACCTCCCAGATGAATAGCCAGTGCACCGAAAAGACCACCGAGCAAAATACCCAATCCAACGAAGATCATATCCGTCTGGTTGGTAGGCCGGTCAATATAGCCCATTTGTTTGGCAGCACTTTCCACTTCATGTTTAAGACCGGTAAGTTCGAGAATATCTCCCGAATCTACAATCGTTTTAGGTAATACCGGAACATTGATTCCGGCACGTTTGATATTCCGGATACTAACCCCGTGCATAAACTTCTGCGCCCTGATTTTGGAAACCGTTTCTCCGGCAAAAGTCCGGTGGGTCACCATTACAGGAAGAGTTTCTGCCGGGAAGTCGAGTAATTGTGCATCAATCACTTCCGGACCGATCCAGTCTTCTTCTCCAATCACAAATTCACGGCGTCCGCTAAGTACCACTTCGTCATTCTTATGAAGAATCAGGTTCGGATCTACTTCCTTCACCACTCTTTTTTGACGAATCCGTTCTACAAACAGTCGTTTATCATTTTTACATAGATAAGCTTCAAGTTCACTGACTTTCTTTCCTTTGCCAAACCATTCATTGGTGATTTTATAAGCACGGAACACAACCGGACGAAGAGCCGGGGAAAATCCGGGTTCATCAGCTTCCGATGTTCCCATTTGAGCCTCCAGTTCCTTACAGTCGGCCTTCACCTTATCCAGTCCACCCAGCATTTTAGGGCCGAGAGAAGCCAGAATCCACGCCGAACCGGCCGTTCCGAAAATATAAGTTACGGCATACGCTACCGGAATTGCATTGATGAACGTGGCTTTCTGTGCATCGCTGATTCCCAGCTGGTTGATCGTATCGCTTGCCACGCCGATAACGGCGGATATGGTTTGTGAGCCTGCCAACAGTCCGGCAGCTTCTCCTACATGATATCCCATGATTTTGGCCAGTATCCACGGGGCTACCAGACTGACAATACACATCAGTACGGCAAATCCCACTTGTGGCAGGCCGTCTTTCTTCAATCCGCGGAAAAACTGCGGACCTACCTTATAGCCAACGGCAAATAAGAAAAGCAGAAAGAACACAGCTTTCATCGGACCATCTACAGTGATATTCAGTTGTCCGACCAATACTCCGACCAGAAGAACGCTGGTGACTGTCCCCAAGGAGAATTTCCCTATTTTGAGTCTGCCCAGCCAAAATCCGGCAAAGAGCGTCAGGAAAATAGCAAGTTCAGGATGTACCCTTAATTGATTAATAATCCATTCCATAATTAAGTTGTTGTTTTAGGTTATGTCATTTACAACAGTTATAGCGTAAAAAGAGTTTGTTGTGTTATGAAAAATAGAGATATAATATCCGTCGAACTTTAAATTTCTCTATTTCGCTTTTTTGTTATACTTTTGTTCCTTCAAAAATAAAACTAATCATATTCTGTATGAAATCAGACATAGAAATAGCTCGCAGTATTGAGCTGAAGAAGATTAAGCAAGTTGCCGAAGGTATCGGAATCCCTCGTGAGGAAGTGGAGAATTATGGCCGCTACATAGCAAAGATCCCCGAACAACTGATTGATGAAGAGAAAGTGAAGAAAAGCAATCTCATTCTGGTAACTGCTATCACAGCAACCAAAGCGGGCATTGGCAAAACTACAGTATCTATCGGTCTCGCTTTGGGATTGAATAAAATTGGAAAGAATGCGATTGTCGCTCTTCGCGAGCCGTCTCTCGGTCCATGTTTCGGAATGAAGGGAGGAGCAGCCGGTGGGGGATATGCACAAGTGCTTCCGATGGACAAAATTAACCTCCATTTTACCGGAGATTTTCATGCCATCACTTCTGCCCATAACATGATTTCCGCCCTGCTCGATAATTATCTCTATCAGAACCAGGCAAAAGGTTTCGGATTGAAAGAAATTCTTTGGCGGAGAGTGCTTGACGTGAACGACCGTTCGTTGCGCAGCATCGTTGTCGGTCTCGGACCTAAATCGAACGGGATTACCCAAGAGTCCGGTTTCGATATTACTCCTGCTTCGGAGATTATGGCAATTCTTTGTCTTTCTAAAGATGTGAGTGATCTGCGTCGCCGTATTGAAAATATCCTGTTGGGCTTCACGTATGACGACCAACCTTTTACTGTGAAAGATTTGGGAGTGGCAGGAGCCATCACCGTGTTGTTGAAAGATGCTATCCATCCTAATTTAGTGCAGACTACCGAAGGAACCGCTGCTTTTGTACATGGTGGTCCGTTTGCTAATATTGCACATGGTTGTAACTCTATTCTGGCCACTAAATTGGCAATGTCTTTCGGTGATTATGTAATAACAGAGGCCGGATTCGGTGCCGATCTCGGTGCAGAAAAATTCTATAATATCAAATGCCGCAAGAGCGGACTCCAACCACGTCTCACAGTGATTGTCGCTACAGCACAAGGATTAAAGATGCACGGAGGTGTCAGTCTCGACCGTATCAAAGAGCCGAATATGGAAGGCTTGAAAGAAGGATTGCGTAATCTCGACAAACACGTTCGTAACCTTCGTTCATTCGGTCAGACCATCATCGTAGCTTTCAATAAGTTTGCATCCGATACGGATGAAGAAATGGAATTACTGCGCGAACATTGCGAACAGTTGGGAGTGGGTTTCGCCATTAACAATGCGTTCAGTGAAGGAGGAGAGGGAGCAGTAGATATGGCCCGTCTGGTAGTAGATACCATAGAGAACAATCCGTCCGAATCTTTACGCTACACTTATAAAGAAGAAGATAGCATACAGCAGAAGATTGAAAAGGTAGCCACTAATATTTACGGAGCCAGCGTTATTACTTATAGCAGTATTGCCCGCAACCGTATCAAACTGATCGAGAAAATGGGAATTACTCATTATCCGGTTTGTATTGCGAAAACACAATATTCATTTTCTGCCGATCCAAAGATTTATGGTGCGGTAAACAACTTCGAGTTCCATATTAAAGATATTGTTATCAATAACGGAGCTGAAATGATTGTAGCCATTGCCGGAGAAATTCTTCGTATGCCGGGATTACCCAAGGAGCCGCAGGCATTGCACATCGATATTGTGGATGGAGAAATAGAAGGATTGAGCTAAAATATATACCTCAAAAAAATATTCCGGTATGATGCCGGTAAAATAAATCCCCGTCTTTCCCTATGAAATAAAATGTGGAAAGACGGGGATGACTGTATATAGAGTCCAGTGCGCTTCTGTTTTCTCTTCTTGCACACTGTACGGTTGAATTCGTCCTTGCTATGAGTGATATATGACATCATATATTTCTTTTATAGTAAGAAAAACGAAAATATGGACAGATGGTTCGGGCGGGACCGTTAATAAATAAAAAAAGCCTGCTCCTTTCACAAAGAGCAGACCTTATAAATAAGAAATAAAGCTGATAACAGTGAAGCTATTAGCTTTGAAATCGTTTTTTAATAAGCAAAAAGAGGATATTTCTTCATTGTCTCATTGACACGTGCACGTACTTGTGCAATAACTTCCTCATTTTCTACGTTAGACAATACAGTCTCGATCATTTCAGCAATTTCGAGCATCAAATCTTCTTTTGCACCACGAGTTGTGATAGCAGGAGTACCCAAACGGATACCGGAAGTCTGGAAAGCTGAACGGCTGTCGAACGGAACCATGTTCTTGTTAACAGTAATATCGGCAGAAACCAATGCTTTTTCTGCCACTTTACCTGTCAGTTCAGGATATTTGCTACGCAGGTCAACCAACATAGAGTGGTTGTCTGTACCACCGGAAACGATGGTAAAACCACGGTCGATTAAAGCCTGTGCAAGTACAGCAGCGTTCTTTTGTACTTGTTTAGCATATTCCTTAAATTCAGGTTGCAGGATTTCACCGAAAGCAACTGCTTTAGCAGCAATTACATGTTCCAGTGGTCCGCCTTGGATTCCCGGGAATACGGCAGAATCCAGTAATTGAGACATCATCTTGATCTCACCTTTCGGAGTGGTCTTACCCCATGGATTGGGGAAATCCTTACCCATCATGATGACACCACCACGAGGTCCGCGAAGTGTTTTATGTGTAGTAGAAGTGACGATATGTGCATATTTAACCGGGTTTTCGAGCACTCCGGCAGCGATCAGACCGGCAGGGTGAGCCATGTCGATCATCAGGATAGCGCCTACTTTGTCAGCGATTTCACGCATACGTTTGTAATCCCATTCACGAGAGTATGCAGAACCACCACCGATAATCATTTTCGGTTTCTCACGTAGAGCGACTTCTTCCATCTGGTCGTAGTCAACGCGTCCAGTTTCCTGATTCAGGTTATATTCGCAAGGAGTATAGATGATACCGGAAGTGTTTACCAGTGAGCCATGAGAAAGGTGTCCGCCGTGTGCAAGATTTAATCCCATGAATTTGTCGCCCGGATTCAGAACTGCGAGGAAAACAGCAGCATTAGCTTGTGCTCCCGAGTGTGGTTGTACGTTTGCCCATTCAGCGCCAAAAATTTCTTTCAGGCGGTCGATAGCGATTTGTTCGCTTTGGTCTACTACTTCGCAACCTCCGTAATAACGTTTGCCGGGATAACCTTCTGCGTACTTGTTAGTCAGGCAAGAACCCATTGCCTGCATAACCTGGTCACTCACAAAATTTTCTGATGCAATAAGCTCGATTCCTTTCAACTGACGTTGATGCTCTTTTTCGATGATGTCGAAAATGATGTCGTCTCTTTTCATTCTTTTATAAGTAAGATTAAATTTCTAATTCGAGATACCTATTTTAAGCGCACAAAGTTAATGAAAATAAATAAAGAATGAAGGAAGTACAAGAAAAATGTTAGTAAAAAGCCGGATTTAATGATATTTTATTCTTAAAGGATGAATCCCAGCGAAAAACTTAACGCGCTGTCACGGCGACGGAAAATAATGTTGCTCACTCCCGTGCTGCCGTCGGAATTGATATTGTCGTAAATGATGGACTTGGAGATATTTCCGATGCCTTGCTCGTAGCGGAAATCGAAAAAGATACGGGAGATGTTGACGCCTACACCGATCACTGCACTGACATTGAACGGATACAGCCTTTCGTGAATCCCTTTTTGGTCAAAATTCTTAAAAGTGATTTCATTGTGTTTTCCCCATAAGTAGCGAAGTTTGGGGCCTGCGAAGATAGACATTCCGTAAGGCCCTTTTTTCACCACATTATAGCCGTATAAAATAGGGAAATCCACACTGTGCAACACCGATTGCACGGAAGCATAATCAGGCTCGATGGCAGGATGCTGCGAACCGAGCTTATCGAAAGTAATCTCACATTTACTTACATTATAGGATACTTCCGGCTGAATGAAATGCTTCTTCATGTTGATGCGCATAAAGAGGGCGCCGAAATAACCTATCTTGTAGTTATTCTGCACCTCATCGATAGTTACATCCTTAATTTTCAGTTCAGACACCATGAACATGGAAGAGTTGAATCCCGCCTTGATACCGATATTTATTTTTTTTGTATTGGGGCGGTCTACTTTTTCTGCGTTATAGTTCTGGCCGACAGCCGTGCAGGCTATGGCTAACAAACCGGGAAGGATGAATTTACGCAGCATATTCATGGCAATATCGCACTTTTTATGATTTCTTCTTTTCTACACTCCAACCGAATTTACCGATTTTCTCTCCCAGATTATAATATCCTCCGTGCACATATACCAGCGGATTGGCTTCGGCCAGTTCCAGCTTTCCGGTTTCAGGATTCAGGTTCCGGTCGTCCGCACGCACATTTACTACGTCAGCGATAAACATATCGTGTGAGCCGAGAGAGATGATTTCTTTCACACGGCATTCAATGCAGAGAGGAGATTCTTCAATCAACGGAGCACTAACCACCGTACACTGTCCGGGTGTCAGCTTCATCTCATCAAATTTATGATAATCACGTCCCGAACGAACTCCGCACCAGTCGGTGGCAAAAGCCATATCTTTCGTTGTCAGGTTGATGACAAACTCCATGTTTTTTTTTATAATGTCATAAGAATGGCGTTCCGGACGTACGGATATATAACACATGGGCGGGTTTGTACAAATCGTACCCGTCCATGCTACTGTGAACATATTATATTCGCTTTCTTCCTTTCCGCAGCTGACCAGTACAGCCGGCAGCGGATAGATCATCGTTCCTGGTTTCCAGTCCTGTTTCATAGGCCTATACGTTTATTCAGAGGATTGTAATCTCTTCACGTTTCTGCTCTTTCTCGCAATAATGGCACTTTACGATACAATTATCCTTGTCTATCACATGAAAGATAGTGGCCATCGGTTCGTTGTTGGTGATACATTTCGGATTGGCACATTTCACGATGCCCCGAAGTTCATCCGGCATTTTCACCTCTTTCTTTTCCACTACTTCGTAATCGCGGATGATATTCAGTTTGACGTGCGGGGCAACTACTGAAATACGGTTAATCTCTTCGTTGCAGAAGAATTTATCTGCAATCTTGATGATCCCTTTTTTACCTAATTTCTTACTGTCGAGGTTGAATCCGATAGTGATATTGCTAGTCATCTGTTCCACACCGAGCAGTTGCACTACGGTAAAGAGCTTTTCGGATGGTATATGGTCAATCACTGTCCCGTTTTTCAGGGCAGCTACTTGCAATGCTTGTTTATTTTCGCTCATAATAAAATATCGTTTTTAACGTCATCTAATGTGATACCTAATACATCGCAAAGGATTGCTTCGCGGGCATACAGACCGTTTTGTGCCTGTTGGAAATAGTATGCTTTCGGATTGTCATCCACATCGTAAGCAATTTCGTTGACACGGGGAAGCGGGTGCAGGATACGCAGGTTCGGACGTGTGTTCTCCAACATTTTGTTACGGAGAATATATACATTCTTCACCCGTTCATATTCCATCAGGTCGGTGAAACGTTCGCGTTGTACACGGGTCATATACAGAATATCGGCGTCGGCGATAATCTCTTCGGAAAAGTCTGTATGTTCAACGTATTTTATTTGGTGCGTTTTGCAGTAAAGTTTGTATTCTTCCGGCATTTTCAGCTCTTCGGGAGCGATAAAATGGAAAGTCGGATTAAAGTGTCGCATCGCCATCAGCAATGAATGTACAGTGCGACCGTATTTCAAGTCACCCACCAGGAAAATGTTCAGATTTTCCAGCGTTCCTTGTGTCTTGTAGATAGAGTAGAGGTCGAGCATCGTTTGCGACGGGTGCTGGTTGGCTCCGTCACCTGCGTTGACAATGGGCACCGGAGCTACTTCGCTGGCATACCGTGCAGCTCCTTCGAGATGATGCCGCATGACGATAATATCTGCATAGTTGCTCACCATCATGATCGTGTCTTTAAGTGTTTCCCCTTTGGAAGAGCTGGTAGCTTTGGGGTCAGAGAATCCGATTACTCGTGCACCGAGACGGTTGGCAGCTGTTTCAAAACTCAAGCGGGTACGAGTGGAAGGTTCAAAGAACAGGGTTGCTACAACCTTTCCTTGTAATAACCGGCGATTGGGGTTCATTTCAAACTGCTTCGCCATTTCGAGCATGTAGAGGATTTTTTCTTTAGAATGTTCGGCAATGGTTACTAAACTTCTGTTTTCCATTTTGTTATCTTTTATGTGGATAGAACTTGTTTTACCGGAGTGTAAAGGTACGAAGAATTTGTGAAAAGCACAGATTTTTCGTACCTTTTTTATCAGCTTTTAATCAGTTGGTTTATTTCCGTCCGCTAGCTAACGCTGCAATGATATATTTCCCCGGTGCTCCGATTTTACTCCAGGCCGTATTGGAGAGCAGTTTCCACACCTGGGTGCCTTTCCTGCCATAGTCCGATAGCCGGAGAATCGTCTGCCTTTCCTTCAAATTAGTCACTTTGTGGCGTTCCAGACTTTCAATCAGTCCATTCATGTTGTGTGTAGCCTGATTGTATGCGTACCCCGGAATTTCAAACGAAGCATCGTTAATTTCTTCTTCTTCAGAATTTAGTTTAGTTTCCTTTAGTTTAGTTTGTCGGGAAATGTCTGCATTTTCTTGACTCACCTCCTCTTGAGTTTCAAAAATGTCTGCATTTTCCGCGTTCAACTCTTCTTTTTGCATCCCTTTTTTCTTCTTGGTCTCTAATAAATAAGGTAGTTGGGAGAAATCTATTTTCCTTCGTGTAGTGGCTTCGAACCACACCCTTTGAATCTGTTCCGAAGTGAGTATGCCGTATTTTTCGTAGGTTTCCTTATGGAAAAATCCTTTCTCCAATAACAGATCGACAATCTTTTCCATCATATCCTCTTTAATCCCGCCGCCTACTTTACGGACAAAAATCAGGTTTTGTTCCTTTCCCCAAGAGATATAATATCCCTCTTTATATATTTTGCAAAGCAATCGCATGACAATGTAAGAAGCTAACACTCCAAATTTAGCTTCTAATAGTTCCATCACTTCTTCGTCAAAGAAGTTTGCCGGTGTCGGGAAGTAAGGTATCCCTTTATTAATCATATTCATAGTTCAATATTTTTCATTATAAAATTACACAATAGCTTTCCATTCTATCAGGTTTCCGATCATAAATCTTCTCCATCCTTTTTGTTCTTCACTCCAATAGATAACAGACTCCTGTATTGCTGTAATTTTGAAATCCCGATGAAAGAATTTTTCGTATCCTACCAATGTTCCTTTTTCTAAACAAAATGTTCCGTCTTGCTTACGGAAAGCTATCATTGCATTCCCATATAGCATGTGTTCTATTAATTTGATGCACTTCTGTACTATTTTCTCCGCACATTTTTCCGAAATTCCTTTTTCGGCAGTAATACGTTTTTTCCATACTAATTTGCAAGCTGTCAACTTGTCTTTTTCCATTTTTCTTTTCATTCCTTAGTTGTTTTAATTGAAAAAAATATTGATAATTGTAAATGCAAACTTCTTCTTGGGGATAGTGACGGTATGTTGTTGTCATAGCGTCACTATCCTTCCATTATAGTGACGCTATTTCATTGTGATAGCGTCACTATTTTTCTGAATAAATTAGTCTTGTTTCTAGTCGACTGAAAACGGCGTCAAAAGTAGGTCTTACATTTGGCCTGTACAATTATTTTTTCTTAGTACTTGCTTTTGACTTTTTCAGCTTGTTCTCTTTTTTCCTTTTTTTCTTTCATATACTCTTCTTCGACAGGCTTTTTCAATGCTGCCAATTCTGCGTGTATACTGCTAAATTCCATTAACTTATAGCCGCCGTGTTTGTGAATGTATAATATTTTTTGGTCATAGATATATTGGGCCAAATTTATCAGCTTTTTTTTCTTGGGATGGTGGAAATATCCATCAATAAAGATTCTTAAATGCATGGTGAGATAAAGGCGGATATCTCCATCAATTGCTATTCTGTTATCCAGTTCTTCTTCACTGATGATTTCTTCCTTAGAATACCTTTCAGGGGCTTTTTCTTGTGTTTGAACATTTCTTTTTGTTTCGTCACTTTTGTTACTTTTTTTAGATTTTTTACTGCTCATGATTAATTAATTTTTGCAATATTAATAAATGTTAATTAGATGATAATATCTGGAAAGTGAAATTGAACCTGCAAAAAGATTTGTTCTTTTGTCGCTTGCCAAATAGTATATATATAAAATAACTAGTGATGCAAATGATGAATAAAAATGGATTTAGTCGATGTGGTGAGAACTACATCAATCGTTTACGAAAGGAGGGGCGCTATTCTACTGCGCACGTCTATAAGAATGCCCTTTATTCTTTCGGTAAGTTTTGCGGTACGTTGAATATGTCGTTCAGGCAGGTCACCAAAGAACGTTTGCGACGTTATGGTCAGTATCTTTATGAGTGTGGTTTGAAGCCCAATACGATTTCTACGTATATGCGTATGCTTCGTAGTATTTACAATCGGGGAGTGGAAGCGGGTAGCGCCCCTTATGTTCCCCGATTATTTCATGATGTTTATACAGGTGTGGATGTCCGGCAAAAGAAAGCTTTGCCTGCCGGTGAATTGCATAAACTTCTGTATGAGGATCCCAAATCGGAGCGTTTACGTCGTACACAAACTATTGCCGCCCTGATGTTCCAGTTTGGTGGAATGTCATTTGCTGATTTAGCTCATCTGGAAAAATCTGCTTTAGATCAGAGTGTATTACGTTATAATCGAATCAAGACGAAAACTCCCATGAGCGTGGAAGTGCTTGATACTGCCAGGGGAATGATTAATCAACTCCGGAATAATCAGGAACCCATTCCTGATTGTCCTGACTATCTGTTCGATATACTTTGCGGTAACAAGAAACGGAAGGATGAAAGGGCATACCGTGAATATCAGTCGGCTCTTCGGAGATTCAATAATCGTTTGAAGGATTTGGCGAGAGCTCTACGTTTGAATTCTCCCGTTTCTTCTTACACACTTCGCCATTCCTGGGCAACGACAGCCAAGTATCGTGGAGTGCCAATTGAAATGATTAGTGAATCATTGGGACATAAATCTATAAAAACCACACAAATCTATTTAAAAGGTTTTGAGCTAAGAGAACGTACAGAGGTAAATAAAGGGAATTTATCTTACATTAGAAACTATCGTTTAGGTAGATAATTGACGATAAAGTATTAGAAATCAAGGGCGAAATGTTTCTGTTACTTCTTAGGTAACGGATAATTATTCGGTGCAAAGATATGCAAAAATACAAATAGTAAACAAGTAAAATCTTCTTTTTTTTCTGATTTGTTGAAATATGCAACAAAAATATATCAGGACATGATGGTTTTGTTTTATCATGCCCGATATTCCTATATTCTGTTTTCAAAGATGCTTTTCCCTTCGCGTAGGTTAGAAAAACATTGCTGTAGGCGGTTCTTGTCCATGTTTTTCTGTTTTCATCTGTTTTCCTGTGAATGAGTACCTTATCCGTTACCTAAGAAGTAACGGAAACTTAAGGGGTAAAAAAGTATGATTCTAACGAAAGAAACTTTAAGTGCTGGGCCTAAAATTGGGACAGGGGAAGGCGTAGCACACTCTAAACGCTGGTATGTCGCTCTGGTTCGTATGCATCATGAGAAGAAGGTAGCCGAACGTTTAGACAAAATGGGGATTGAAAATTTTGTACCGGTCCAGCAAGAAGTCCATCAATGGAGTGACCGCCGTAAAGTGGTTGAATCCGTGTTGCTTCCCATGATGGTTTTTGTACATGCTGATCCTAAAGAACGCAAAGAGGTTCTTTCCTTTTCTACCGTTAGTCGTTATATGGTAATGCGCGGTGAGAGCAGTCCGACTATCATTCCTGATGAACAAATGGCTCGTTTCCGTTTTATGCTTGACTATTCCGAAGAGGCAATCTGTATGAATAGCGCTCCTTTAGCACGTGGTGAAAAAGTACGTGTTGTCAAAGGTCCTTTGACTGGTCTTGTAGGAGAACTTGTCACGGTGGATGGCAGGAGTAAGATTGCTGTCCGGTTGAATATGCTGGGGTGTGCTTGTGCGGATATGCCGGTTGGGTATGTGGAATCGATTACATATTAGCGTACATTCTTTATATAAACTGGCTCTCTGTTTTGATAGAGGGGATAGCAAAGAAAAGATAACTGATCAAAAGTAGACTAATAGTACAATCAACAATTTTCTGTGCGGTATCTTAGAAAAGAGAATGGCTTCATTTGAGCACTAATAACTATTGAGTACTTATTGTTAAACTACTATTATATGTCTCAAGCTTTAGATAATAATAAGCGAATAGCAAAGAATACGATGTTGCTTTACTTTCGTATGATTTTTTTGTTGGCGATAAGTCTTTTTACGAGTAGAATAATATTACAGACTTTAGGAATAGAAGATTATGGTATTTATAATGTTGTTGGTGGTGTAGTGACTATGTTCGCATTTCTGAATAATGCAATGGCTGGAGCAACACAACGCTTTTTAAGTTTTGATATGCCAAATGATGATAAGAAAGTCTTAAATACTACATTTAGCACATCGTTGATAATACATTTAATAATTGCTTTTATTATTGTTATTCTTTCTGAAACTATAGGTTTATGGTTTTTGTATGAAAAGATGGTGATTCCAACAGAACGTATGAATGCTGCCATGTGGGTGTTTCAATGCTCTATTTTTGTTATGTTCGTAAACATCATTAGTGTTCCATATAATGCGGCTATCATTGCTCATGAAAAAATGGGAGCTTTTGCATATATAAGTTTGCTAGAAGCGGCTTTAAAGTTAATTATTGCATATTCTCTTTATATATCTCCTTTTGATAAATTGAAAGTGTATGCAATCCTTCTTTTGGCAGTCAGTCTGATTATTCGTTTTGTATATTCATCATACAGTAATAGGCATTTTGAGGAGACTCATTTTTATTGGACTTGGAATACTAACAAAATAAAAGAAATGGGGATGTTTGCTAGTTGGAGTTTAATTGGAAATTTAGCATTGATGGGTGTTACTCAAGGATTGAATATGCTATTGAATGTATTTTTTGGTCCTGCCATAAATGCTGCTCGTGGAATAGCTGTACAAGTACAAGGAGCCGTTCAGCAGTTTGCTAACAATTTTCAAACTGCTATCAATCCCCAAATCACAAAGAGTTATGCTTCTAATGATTTTACATATATGCATTCATTAATTTGTAAAGGAGCAAAGTTTTCTTTTTTTATGGTTTTCCTGCTATCATTGCCTGTTTTAGTTATGGCAGATCAAACTTTATCATTATGGCTAAAGACACCACCTGCTTATGCTGCGGTTTTTTTGAAAATTATATTGATTGTCTCTATGGTTGATAGTTTGGCAAATCCGTTAAATAATGCAGTGAATGCTTCGGGGAAGATACGATCATATCAGTTGACAAATGGATTGCTTATGCTTATGGTTTTACCTGTTGGTTATTTAGCTCTTAAAGTAGACTTGAATCCGAATCTTGTGTTTATTTGTCAATTGGCGATGACTGTTTGTGCTCTATTTTTTAAACTCTTTTTTGCGAAGCGACGAACACGGCTTTCATTAGGACTATATGTTAAGAAAGTTTTATATCCAGTGATGTTAGTTGCTATTATATCGCCAATATTACCGTACTTGATGTATACATACATGGAACATAATGTAAGTTCTTTTGTTGTTACTGGTTTTTTATGTTTGTTTTCTACATCAGTTGCTATTTATCTATTAGGTTTAGAAAAATCAGAAAAGACTGTCATTATTTCCAAACTTATTTCACTCACTCGTAAAATTCATTTATGAATAAGGAACTATCTTTTGGGATTTTAATTTTCTAAAGCAGTAGATAAAAACATCAAATATTAAGATGAGAAACTTTTTGGCACTTGTTTGTTTGTTTATTATATTATATTGCAATTGTTGTCTTTTTGAGCAGGCTCCATATCCATTTTATTATAATAGCTTCATAAATGTTATTCCAGTAGCTTTATATTTAGTTTTATATCGGACAAAAACAAATTTCAAGATAGATATAAAGTGGATAGTTCTCTCCTTTATATCATTTACTTTAATGACCTTGATTTGGGGAAGAAACAATGGGAGTACAACTCTTCTTTTGTTTAGTTTCATGTTTATTCCACAGTTCTTCAGATCAATACAATCACAGGAAAATGCAAAATATCTTATTATTTTTTTATTCGCTTGTGAAGCTGGACTTTGTATTTATGAATACGCTATAGAAAATAATGTTTTTATGGCAATTTCTACGATTACAGATAGATCTAGATTCCGTTCTACGGGACTATGGGCACATCCTCTGCATAATGCCTCTATTGTAAGTGTTACAATACTCTTAATTATAATGAGTAATCTAAAATTATCAAGAAAGATACTCCTGCTGATCATTGGAATTATTGTACTTTTTACTTTTAATGGTAGAGCTTCAATTATATCGACCTCTATATGCACTTTGTTGATTGTCTTACAAAATCCTAGACAAGTATTCAAGGTTGTACGTAAACATCCAATTCTGGTCGGGGCTACTATAATAATGGGTATAGTGCTATTTGGATATCTCTCATCGACAGATTTGGGTGGAAAAATGTTCAATGCAGAAACACGCAATATGGATGACAGGAGTGCCGGTGCACGATTTGACCTTTATGCTTATGTACTTAACATGAACATTGAAGAATGGCTATTTGGCTTTAAAAATTTTGATGCAATATTTTTGCGTAACGATTTCGATTATATTGAAAGTACGCAACTTTCTTTAATCCTAAGTATGGGGGGGCTGATAGCTATTCCTTTTATGATATTTCAGTTTATTGATCTATATCATTATTTTGACAACATGCGTCCTCGGTATAGGCTTATAATAATTCTTGATATAGTTGTCATAGGACTTAGTTCGGAAAGTTTTGTTGGGCTTGCTTCGTGGGTTATGATATATGCAGCTTACACCGCTTTATTTGGAAATAATTATATAAAAAGGACAATATGAAAATAGGTATTCTCACTTTTCAAGCATCTCATAATTGCGGATCGATGCTTCAGGCTTTTGCGTTACAATACATCATTTCGCACAAGTATCATCATGAATGTGAATTGATAAACTATGCAAATTCAGCCTCTAGAAATATGTATGGGCTAATTGATTGTCGCATTTATCGCAATGTTTTCAAGGAAAATTGGAAACGTCTTACGCATTTGAAAACATATCTCAATTCAATGAAAGAGTATGAAGAGTTTTCAAACAAATATTTGGTGCTAAGCAAAAAGGATCTATCCACAAGAAAACAACTCGGAGCAATAGCTTCCAATTATGACATGATTATTGCAGGTGGTGATCAAGTATGGAATGTGTGTTGTCCAGATGCAGGAAAGGAGTTTTATCTGAATTTTACCCACGATGTCCGTAAAGTATCTTATTCTCCTAGCATGGGTGGTCAAAACATTCTTATCAAAGCCGACAATCTTGAGGTTTATAAGCAATTACTTTCTGAATTTGAACATCTATCCATTAGAGAACCTCACGGGCAACAATGGTTGCAAGAGTTAACAGGAAGAGAAGTCAAGATTGTTGCTGATCCCACATTGCTTTTATCATCCCAAGAATGGTGTGAAGTGCTTCCTGTTCCTGAAATTGAGGAGAAATATATCTTTAATTATGCATTCTATCATAATCGTGAAGCAACAAATCTTGGAATACAAGAAATTTCAAAAAAAACAGGGCTACCTGTCTATACAATAGACTTTAAACAACATGCTGTATGTCGATTAGACCAATATGGCATTAAGCGTTATAAACATACTGGACCGTTGGCTTTCCTTGGTTTAATGAAAAATGCGTCTTTAGTACTTACGCAGTCGTTTCACGGCACATTATTCTCTGCTATGTTTAATCGTTTGTTTTGGTCGTATAATTGGGAAGGTATGCATAATCCTGATGACGATCGAGCTATAGCTATCTTGCGTCAGTTTGGCTTAGAAGATCGATACCAAATGATAGAAGATATTGTTACCATGGATAATGTGTTGGAACCAATAAACTATGTACCCGTGAATCAACGCATTCAGGAATTGCGTAATGATGCGTTTAATTATCTTCAAGACTGTCTGAAATAACAAATACAATGGGAGAACCGAAGATAACTATCATAATTCCAGTATACAATACAGAGAAGTATTTGAGGAAATGTCTTGATTCCATCTTGACCCAGCATGAACAATCTTTTGAGGTGATACTTGTTGATGATGGAAGTACCGATGGCTCTGGAATTATTTGTGATGAATTTGCGCAGTCTGATAGTCGTTTTCTAGTTGTACACAAACAAAATGGTGGTGTAAGTAGTGCACGTAATGTCGGATTGGAAATGGCTGTGGGGAAATGGGTGTCGTTCATTGACTCTGATGATGAGATTTCACCTGATTTTCTTACTATACCTATTCAATATGAAGATGCAGATATTATCCAGAAAGCAGATATATGGGTTTATTCAAATGGGGTAAAAATAAAAAAAACTGTAATCAATGATCATTATTTGACTTCACATCGTGAGGTAGGTAACTATTGGATTAATAGAACCAATAACTACCTTGCAGTCAGATTGATTGCGAGAGAATGTATCGGAGATACACGTTTTTTGATAGGAGTGAAAATTTCTGAAGATTTTCTTTTTTTTACCTCTATATTGCATAACGTAAATCGATATGCTTTTTCATCAGTTGGACATTATTACTACTACCAACGAGAAAATTCTGCAATGTACAAATTTAAAGATGATATACGTGAGGATATTCGTATTACATTCGAACATTTAAATATTGTACGAACATATGAGTGTCATTCTAATATGGTTGAGATATGTGAAAATTTAGTGTTTGGTTATTTTATGAAAACATTATGGAGGCGAAGGAGCTATTTAACACCAGAAGAAAGAAAGTGTTTTAAGGCAATTCTATCTGAAATGAGACTAGGTTCTTTATCATTATGTAAACCCAAAATAAAGTTAGGCATGATGATAGTAAAGATCATAGGTCAATATATTATGTAATCATAGCCTATGGCGAAAATTTCTATTATTGTTCCTGTTTTCAATGTGGAAAAAATGCTGCCACATTGTTTAGACAGTATAAAAGCGCAAACCTTCTCTGATTTTGAATGTTTGCTTATAGATGATGGTAGTACGGACAGTTCTGGCATTCTTTGTGATGAATATGTGGCGTTTGACCCACGATTCAAAGTCATTCATTCAGAAAATCAAGGAGCTAGTGCAGCACGTAACCTAGGGCTTGACAATGCAAGTGGAGAATGGATACAATTTATTGATAGTGATGATTGGATAGCTCCGGATTTCTTGCAAAACTATTTTAATATAGGGAATGGTTATGACATCATATTTCAGGGTATTACAATTGAGAAAAATGGTAAATTACAAGAATTGACTATTAATTCCAATAGTGGTGAAAATACGATAGAAACAATTAGTAGGTTTGAACAGAACAACGTTCTTGGATGGTGTATTAATAAAATTTTTATTAATACACTTATTCAAAAGTATCACATTCGTTTCCCTAAAGGAATAACTATTCGAGAGGATCTTATATTTACTTTGAGCTATCTTCAGTATGTATCAGCTATAGGCATAACTCCTAAATGTGATTATCATTATGTGATAAGAGATGGTTCGTTGATGAGCAGACCTCGTTCTTACAGAGAAGTTGATGAATGCTGCGAGTTGATTTTTAAATTGCGAAGAAATTTAGTTGAAGTAAATTTTAATAATCAATATAAGAATTGGTTTGAGGAAGAATACGCAATGAGAAAACTAATACAATTGAAATATATTTATTATCCTCAAACTATAGTTTCTAGAGACGAGCGATATTCTTTTTTGAAATCAGCTAGGGGATATAAGCTCAAGAATATAAAATTACCGAAAACGGATAGAATTATCTTTTATTTATTTCATTCACTATTGCCATTTTTTATAAAAGATAGGCTGATAAAAATTGTTGCGTTGACGTATTATAAAAGTCATTATAAGAAGAAATGAAACAGAATCCGAAACTATCTATTATTGTTCCTGTATATAATGTAGAAAAGTACTTAGATCAATGTATTCAGAGTTTATTTAGGCAAACGCTGAGAAATATTGAGATTATCTTGGTTGATGACGAGTCGCCAGATACCTGTCCGCAAATGTGTGATGATTATGCTAGAAAGGATGACCGTGTAAAAGTTGTTCATAAGAAAAATGGCGGCTTAGGTTATGCTCGAAATTCAGGACTTGCAGTTGCACAAGGTGAATATATAACCTTTCTTGATTCAGATGATTATGTTGACGATGATGCTTATGAAATACTTTGTAGTTTAGCTGACGAGAACCAATTGGATATGCTTCGGTTTAAATGTAACCGGTTTAGAGATAATGGTGAAGCATCAGTAGCAAGGTATGATGCACCATTTAGTGTATATTCATCTAAAGAAGAGATAAGGAAAATTGCTTTGTATTTATTTGATTCAACTGATAGGTATTTATCTAATGATAAAATTCCAACAGGGGGGAGCTCATGTATGGCAATTTATCGAGGTGCAATAATAAACAGATATAATATAAGGTTTGTAAGTGAGCGGGAGTACATAAGCGAAGACTACATATTCAATTTCCAATTTTACCAACTGTCTTGTAAGATTGGTTATTTACCCAATTCTTACTATCATTATCGGGTTAATCCTAATAGCCTAACTCGTGGGCTTCAATTGGATAAAATTCATAAGGCGGAAATTTATACAAATTACATAATTTCTTTGATTTTGGGAAATGGGTATAATGAAAAAAATACTGTATTTGCTTTCAACTATTATTTAGGTATGGCTCGAGGAGTTACCAAGAATGTCTTTGTTTCTAGTTTGTCACTTCTAGAAAAGAGGAAATGGTTTTTAAAACAAATGAGTGATGCTTATTTCCAGGAAGCTAGTGCAAAGTATCCTGTAGCTACTCTACCTTGGAAGCAACGTTTGTGTCAATGGGGCATGAAACATCGATTATTTTTCTTTTGTTATTTTCTTCTTATCATATTTAATAAGATAAGAAGAAATCAATATAAATAGTCACTAGAAAGACTAGAGATGAAAGAGGTTCTAATCATCATGGTTTGAGAATAACAAAAAACTATGTGTTTCACATTCTCTAAAGCATAACTTCTGTAATCTTAGAACAAGCTATTATCACTATTTAACTATACTGTAATTTGAGATTATTGTAAAGGATGAATGCGGAAAATATTTTAACTATAGGTATTGATTATCGTATTGTACATGGTGGTGTGGCGGCTGTGGAAAATGTGTATAGCACTTTTTACAAGCCATTTAATCATGTCACTACTGTGGTAGATGGAGGACAAGTGAATAAATTTTTTATCTTATGTAGTGCCTTCTTTCAATTTTTCGGATGGATGCTGTTTCGACCTCAAATAGAAATTGTACATGTGCATGGGGCAAGTAATGCTAGCTTTTGGCGCAAATGTATTTTTATTTATATAGCCAAGCTGTTTGGAAAAAAAGTGATTTTTCACTGTCATGGTGCTGAATTTCAAATTTTCACTATCAAACACAGGAAAGCTGTAATCAGAACTTTGAACAAGTGCGATTGCATTATTGCGCTTAGTAAAAGTTGGAAGTTGTGGTTTGAGAATACAGTTCATCACAAAAATGTGGTGGTTATCAAGAATGTTATCGCTCCTCCTCATATTAATAAAAAAAAGAATGATAAGTTTGTCATACTTTTCTTTGGACGTTTGGGCAAGCGTAAAGGCATTTATGATTTATTAGATGTTTTGAGTGAACATCGTGAAGAATTTCTTAATAAACTAGAGTTCTTGTTTGGTGGTGATGGTGATGTGGAGCAAGTACAAGCTATCATTAAAGAACAAAATTTGAACAATATTGCCAAATATCAAGGCTGGGTGAGCGGCATAAAGAAAGAACGGTTGCTCAATCAGGCGGACGCCTATATTCTACCATCTTATAATGAAGGGTTGCCTATATCAGTGTTGGAAGCCATGAGCTATTCTTTACCGATAATTTCCACTACCGTAGGTGGTATTCCCGAAATTTTAAAAAATAATGAAAATGGTTTCATCATGGAACCGGGAGATAAAATTGCTATTTATCATGCAATATCAGAATTGATGGCAAATGAGGCTATGGCGAAGCGTATGGGTAAAGATTCGTTAAGTAAAGTTCAGGAGCATTTACCAGACTATGTGGTGAAGCAATTACAAACACTGTACGATTCTTTAGTATAAATACAATTTTAGGATGAGGTATTTGTCTAGGAGTATCGATAAAAGTTTATATAAATAACATCTGACAATCATGATAAAGAAATATATTGAAGAGTCTTTGAAGTATCTTTTGCGCACTCGTTTGTTCATCCATAAATATGTGGATGAAATTAATGTTATGTATGACATGACATCGGAAGAGTTAAAAGCAAGAAACGAGAGACGTTTTTTGGAAATATTCAGAAAAGCGTATTCTAAGTCTAAATATTATCGGGGATTATGTCTTGCAGAAGGTATTAAGTCAATTGAGGAAATACGGTATCTGAAAGATATTGTAAAATTACCAATTCTTACTAAAGATATACTGAAAGCTCATGGGGAGGAATTACTGACCCGTCCGAAATGGGGTTTGATAAAAAGTCATACAAGTGGAACAACAGGAACTCCGCTCACTGTGTTTCAGGATTGGGCATCGGTGTGGCGAGAACAGGCTTACTTTGTTTGTTATCGGAAGCGGTGTGGATATAACTATGGTGAACCAATGGTTTCTTTACGTGGAAATTTGGGGAGAAGTGAAATATCTCTTAAGATACATGTAAGCAATACACTTTTTCTTTCCAGTTATAATATCAATGAACAGATGGCGATAACTTATTATCGGTTAATAGAGCATCATCATGCCAAAGCGATAGAGGGATATCCAAGTTCGCTTTACAATTTAGCTTTAGTTTTGCGTGATAAAGGATTCGAATGTCATATTCCAATAGCGTTTACATCTTCGGAGACATTGCATGACTATCAGCGGGCGTTGATTGAGAAAGTATTTAATACACAGATTTATGATCATTATGGTACCACGGAGCGAAGCATCCGTTTGGAGGAATCATTTAATCATGATGGATATTTTGAAGACCCTGGCTATGGTATAGAAGAGTATCATGATGATTATGTGATTTCAACATCACTTATCAATGATGTGTTTCCTCTGATACGATATAAAACTGATGACCGTATTGTTTTAAAATCTGACACTGTTAAGACAAAAGAGTGTTTTATTGATTACATACAAGGTCGGAATGATGATTGTCTCATCTGTAAGGATGGAACGAAAATCGTGCGACTTGGTTTTGTTACTAAGGACTTTGATGAAATAGACAAAACTCAGTTTGTGCAGAAACAGAAAGGTGATGTGGAAATTCGTATTGTATGTAGCCGAACTCTCTCTGAAGAAGTGAAAGATAAAGTGAAGAAAAATTTAGAGGATAGATGTGGGAAAGGGAATATGGATATTGTAGTTCGACAAGTTGATGATAATGAAATTATTTATTCTAGTTCACTTAAGTTTAAATATGTATATTCTGAAATAGGGAGGGGATCGAATATTAGTTAGGTATTATTCTTTAGTCTGATAGGTGAGAAGATATGTCAGAAAAATGTGAATATGAATATTCAACAGATTGATGAGTCAGAGTTGAACTACACAAAACGCAATAAACTGACTTTAGTCATTAGTAATTTATAAATCTCAATTCAAATAATCATGAACATTAGTATTTTTGGTCTCGGCTACGTAGGATGCGTAGGCGCGGCATGTTGTGCCAAGCTTGGTCACAAGGTGATTGGTGTGGACGTAAACGAGAACAAGGTTCGTCTGATGAACGAGGGTAAACCTACCATTATTGAGGAAGGCATTGCCGAATTGTGTAAGGAAGCCCACGACAAAGGACTGATGTCGGCTACAACTGTAGCTGCTGAAGCTGTTGCTCAAACAGAGGTGTCGTTTATAGTAGTGGGTACCCCTTCAAGCAAAGAAGGACATTTGAACCTAAATTATATCTATACAGTGGCTGGACGTATCGGTAAGGCTTTGAAGGAGAAGTTTGCTAGTGAAAACTCTCCTAAAAATATGCACTTGATTGCTATTCGTTCTACTGTACTTCCAGGAACAAACCAAAAGGTGGGTGAGATTATCGAACAGGAAAGTGGTTTAAAAAGGGGAGTACACTTCACTGTAGTGAGCAATCCAGAGTTTCTGCGTGAGGGGACGAGTGTGGAAGACTACTTTAACCCGCCATTGACTTTGATTGGCACTGACTCTGAATATGCAGAGCAAGTGTTCCGTGAAATGTATAAAGATATTCACGCTGAGTTTATTTGCACTGATATAAAGGTGGCTGAGATGATGAAGTATGTTAACAATACATATCATGCTTTGAAAATTGTGTTTGGTAATGAGGTGGGTAATATCTGTAAAGGACTGGATATTGATTCACATAAGGTGATGGAGATTTTTTGCAAAGATAAACAGTTGAATATTTCTCCATACTATTTTAAACCGGGATTTGCGTATGGCGGTTCTTGTCTGCCGAAGGATATGAAGGCGTTGAAGACACTGGCGCATGATTTGTATGTGGACGTGCCTGTTATTAACAGTATTTTCCAAAGCAACGAGATACAGAAGCGCAATGCTGTGCAGACGATTATGAGCAAGGGGCACCGTAATATTGGTATCTTGGGACTGAGTTTCAAGGCGGGCACCGATGATTTGCGATGCTCTCCTATCGTGGATGTGGTGGAAAACTTACTGGGGAAGGGGTTCAATATCCGTATTTACGATCGTAATGTAAAAGTGAGTGAATTGACTGGTACAAACAAGGACTTTATTATGGCAAAAATTCCGCATTTACAGCATTTTGTAACAGATGACTTGGATGTTGTGTGCAGAAACAGTGATGTGTTGGTAGTCACTAATAAAGAGAAGGATTTTGCAGATGTGTTGAAAAATTATCCGAATAAGATTATAATTGACTTGGTACGCCAATGGAAAGAGGTGGATTACAATGGTCAATATGAAGGTCTTTCTTGGGGTAATATTAATACTAATGAGGGACAGAATATGGAGTATGTGGAGGATTTTAAACAGACTGAGTTTTAAATGAGCAAATGGGCTTGGTATGTGAATCGCCTGAAAGCTATGAACCTGCAGGAGGTAATTTGGAGGTTGGAGCAGAAAAAGATTCAAATGAAAGAGAAAAGAAGATTTAGTGGTTGTAAGGTGGCTGTGTCTTCTTTTCGCTTCAACAAGGCGCTGGAAAAATTGAGGTTTGACTGTGATGCACTGGGGATTTACTTTGGTAATCGTAATTATAGTCTGAATACTTCCATTCATCTGCTCGGTGGGTATGATTATAACTATTATAAGAAGGATTGGGCCGCCGGTTTTCAAACGAAGAATTGCTGGGATGGCGAGTTTAGCTACTATCTGAACTATAAGCAACGAGATGATATTGGAGATGCACGTACCAATTGGGAACTGAACCGGCATTTTCAGTTTGCTTTGTTAGCAAAAGACTATTTTGTGAGTGGTGATCGGCAGTATGCCGACTCGTTAGAGGAATTGTTTATCGATTGGAATGAGAAGAATAGTTTTTTACATGGTATTTCATGGACAAGTGCTATGGAAATTGCTATTCGCTGTATTCAGTGGACTATTGCTCTTAGTTTTCTTCAAAAAAAAGGTGATATTCTCTATGGAGAATTGATGGAGAATATGGAGACGGGTATTGTAAACATGACGGATTATCTTTGCAATCATTACTCACGCTTTTCATCGGCTAATAATCATTTGTTAGTAGAAGCAGCTGCTATTGCTCTGTCAGGGTTTGTTTTTCATCATCAGGCGTGGCAGAAATTAGCTGTTGGCATACTGTCGGAGGAACTGCCAAAGCAAAATTATAAAGATGGCGTAAATAAGGAATTGTCTCTGCATTACCAGACATTTGGCATGGAGGCTTACGGTATCGTAGGGTGTTGTATGTTACATAATGGCGCATGTCTGCCTGATGGATGGAAAGAATGGTTAGGGAGGATGTGTGAGTTTGTAAGTCACTGTTGTTGGTGTGAACAGGCAGTATGTGAATTTGGAGATAATGATGAGGGGAAGATTGTGGACTTGGTTGGGGAACATACCGATCATTATAATTATGTGTTACAGTTGCTTTCATTGGTATTAGGGATGCGCTATCATAGTTTTGAAAAGGTGACCGAAAATGTAGGTTGGTGGTTTAGTTCAGAGTCGATTGACCGGATAAAATCTTTGCCTATATATGACAATTCTCGAAGCCGTTGCTTTAGCGAAGGTGGTAACTCTTTTTTGAGAAGTAGCGATGGAAGTATATTGATAGGTATCGACCATGCGGCATTGGGATTTGGCACTATTGCCGCTCACGGACATGCGGATGCACTGAGTTTTCAGATACTGAAAGACGGAAAAAGAATTTTCATCGATCCAGGTACTTATATCTACCATTGTCAGATAGAGGAAAGAAATATTTTCCGTCGGACTGATCACCACAATACGGTGATGATCAATGGGGAAGAGCAATCGCAGGTTTTGGGGGCTTTTCTTTGGGGTAAGAAGGCGGAAACGAAACTGTTGTCGTATTCGTTCCAAGAAGATGTAGACGAACTTACGGCTAGTGTCACGGGGTTGTGTAATGTGGCGCACACGCGTACATTTCGTTTTGGACGATCTGAGGGGGTACTACTGATTAACGACCGTTTCGATAAGGATTGTGATTGGACGGCATCTTTCGTGATAGCAAGGGATTATGAACTGTCGGTGTCAGATCGTAGGGTGACATGTGATGCATTTACATTGGAGTCGTGTGAAGGAGAAATACGAATAGAGGATATTTTTGTATCGGAGCAATATGGTATAAAAGAGAAATCCAAAGTAATCAGGATCAGAAGTCACTCGAAAAGTAACGATATCAAAATTAGTATCAATTTATTATAGAACATCATTATATCTTATGGATAGAAAAATTTTGATTGTCGTAGAGAACCTACCGGTTCCCTTCGATACACGTGTATGGCAGGAAGCTACTACACTGGCTGCAAACGGATACACTGTATCGGTGATTTGTCCTATTGGCAAAGGCTATGACAAAGAATATGAATTTTTACAAGGAGTACATGTTTATCGCCACAAATTGCCGAAAGATGGCAATGGGGCTTTGGGATATGCACGAGAATATGGGACTGCTCTGTGGCATGAATATCGTTTGGCTAGGAGGTGTTACAAAGAGGTTGGGTTTGATTGCATTCATGGCTGTAACCCGCCTGATGATATTTGGATGATTGCTCGTCTGTTTAAGAAAAAGGGAGTGGACTATATTTTCGATCATCACGACATTTGCCCAGAATTATATGAAGCAAAATTTGGAAAGACTACAGGTATGTTCTATAAAAGTCAGCTATGGCTGGAACGTCAGACTTACAAACATTGCAAATTTGCTTTTGTTACCAATGAAAGCTATAAGAAAATAGCCATTGAACGTGGGGGGATGAAAGCGGAAGATGTATTTGTTTTGCGTAGTGGTCCGAAACTGGAGCGGTTGAAGATACAAGAACCGAAATCAGAAATAAAACGTGGAAAGAAATTCATGGTGGGTTATCTGGGTGTGATTGGACAGCAGGAAGGCATTGAGTATTTACTGAAAGCTGCAAAATATATCAAAGAGTTACCAGGACGTAACGATGTGTTTTGGGGGATTGTTGGGGGCGGTCCCGACTTGGAACGTATGAAAAAGCTTTGTCATGAAATGGGACTCGATGATATTGTCGAATTTACAGGTCGCGTACCGGATCAGAAATTACTTGACTATCTGAATACTGCTGATGTGTGTGTTAACTGCGACGAGTACAATGCCATGAATGACAAGAGTACCATGAATAAGGTGCTTGAATATATGGCATTGGGTAAACCTTTAGTGCAGTTTGATCTGACTGAAGGTCGATATTCTGCACAAGATGCTTCACTTTATGCCGAGCACAACGATGCGAATGATATGGCAAGGAAAATTCTAGAGTTGCTTGATAATCCAGAAAAACGTAAATGGATGGGTGAGTATGGGCGTAATCGTGTAATCAACGAATTGGGATGGGAACATACTAGTAAAGCTTTGCTTGAAGGATATGACAGATACTTTAGGAGTAGGGGGAAATAGAGATGATAAATGCGATAAGATTATATAGGATTGCCCGTTGGCTGTATTTGCATCATATTCCTTTTTTACCGAAATTATTGCAGCTTATTACTTTTCTAATGTATAATTGTTCTGTTAGTTATAAAATGTCAATTGGGAGAGGGAGCTTTTTCAACCATGCTGGTATAGGGGTACTGATAAATCCCAAAGTTGTCATTGGTAAGAATTGTAAAATAGGTAACAATGTGTCGATTGTGGGGCAAGGACCTTATAAGGAATGTCCTAAGATAGGTAATAATGTCTATATAGGTTCGGGTGCTGTGATACAAGGTCCCGTAATCATAGAAGATAACGTAATTGTTGCTCCTAATGCGGTGGTGAATAAGAGTGTGCATACTAATATGATAGTAGGTGGCATTCCTGCAAAGATTATTGGCGATGTGACAAAATTGGATTATGATATTTTTGCAAATGAATCGTGGAAAGAGGGGCACAAGCCATTTTTGACATGATAATATTTGCCTATTGTAAACATTTGATTTGAATATCTTAAAACCCTAAGTTTTGCTATTGTAATTTGAGACGATAGTATTATGGCTAATTTACATCAATCATAGGAAACATTTATGCAAGAAGTTCAACGTTTCAACAAAGTCCTAAAATCTTTGGTCCTTTTGGGGGATCTTGTTTTGCTGAACCTGCTTTTATGGGGATTTAATTTGTTACTGGGTACTCGTTTCTGGTGTATTCATTGCGGTTCTATTTTTCAGGGTATGACTCTTGTCACTCTGTGCTATTTGCTTTGTAACATGCATTCAGGTGTTATTCTCCATCGTCCTGTAGTACGTTCTGAACAGATTATGATCCGTGTTTTACGTAACATGGTTCCTTTTGTCTTTTTATCGGTTTGTACGTTGCTTGTTTTTCAATTTCATTTTTCCCATTCCCGCTATTTCGGACTGTTTTATGTTACACTGATAATTGTCATTATCAGCTACCGCCTAATTTCCCGTCACTTTTTGGAGCTTTATCGGAAAAAGGGAGGAAATGTCCGCAAGGTAGTATTGGTTGGGAGCCATGAGAATATGCAGGAGCTTTATCATGCGATGACGGATGATCCTACGTCCGGTTATCGTGTAATGGGTTATTTCGAGGATTTTCCTTCGGATCGGTATCCGCAGGATGTTCCATATTTGGGACAACCCAATGAAGTAAGTGTTTTTTTAGAAAAACATGCAGGAGAGATCAACCAGCTTTATTGTAGTCTTCCTTCTGTACGCAGTGCGGAGATTGTTCCCATCATTAATTACTGTGAAAACCATCTGGTCCGTTTCTTCAGTGTTCCTAATGTCCGTAACTATTTGAAGCGTAGGATGTATTTTGAGTTATTGGGTAATGTTCCTGTACTTTCCATTCGTTGTGAACCATTGGAGTCATTGGAGAACCGTATTATCAAGCGTGCCTTTGATATCGTTTGTTCAGTGCTGTTTCTTTGTACAGTATTCCCGTTCGTTTATATATTTTTTGGAATTGCGATCAAGTTAAGTTCTCCTGGCCCTGTCTTTTTCAAGCAGAAACGTAGTGGTGAGGATGGTCGTGAATTCTGGTGTTACAAGTTTCGCTCAATGAGGGTTAATACGCAGTGTGATATTCTTCAGGCTACGGAAAATGATCCTCGTAAAACACGTATCGGAGAGATAATGAGAAAGACTAGTGTGGACGAATTACCACAATTTATAAATGTACTAAAGGGTGATATGTCTATTGTTGGTCCCCGTCCTCACATGTTGAAGCATACGGAGGAATATTCTAATCTGATAAATAAGTTTATGGTTCGTCACTTCGTTAAACCTGGAATAACGGGATGGGCGCAGGTGACGGGTTTTCGTGGTGAGACGAAGGAGCTCTGGCAGATGGAGGGTCGTGTGCAACGTGATATCTGGTATATAGAACATTGGACTTTTTTATTGGATTTATATATTATGTATAAGACGGTGTATAATGCCATACATGGAGAAAAAGAAGCATATTAAAAAATAAAACTTAGGAATTAAAGGGCGTTTAATTATGAATTTAAGAATTATGATGAGAAGACTAAACAAGAGAAATTTGTGGCTACTATTGTTGCCATTCCTATTGGCTGCCTGTCAGTCTTATAAAAAGGTTCCCTATTTCCAGAATGTGGAAGTTGTGAACGAGGTAGAACAACAGGAAAAATTGTATGATGCAAAGATCATGCCCAAGGATTTGTTGACTATTGTGGTATCGTGTACTAATCCTGAACTTGCGATACCTTTTAATCTGACGGTTGCCAGCAATGCTGGAATAGCTGTAAGTACTTCGTCTTATGTGACTACTCAACCTGTATTACAACCTTATTTGGTAGATAATGAAGGAAACATAAATTTTCCGGTTTTAGGAGAATTGAAGTTAGGAGGCTTAACGAAAAGGGAAGCGGAACAGCTGATTATAGATAAATTGAAGCCTTACATGAAGGAGACTCCTATTGTAACGGTGCGTATGGTCAATTATAAAATATCTGTTATCGGTGAGGTTACCCGTCCCGGTACTTTCACTATTTCCAATGAGAAGGTAAATTTGTTGGAGGCATTGGCCATGGCAGGTGATATGACGGTATACGGTCTTCGTGATAATGTAAAGTTGATTCGTGAAGACGCAAACGGCAAACAGCAGATTGTAACCTTGGACTTGAATAAGGCTGAAACCATTCTTTCGCCTTACTATTGGTTACAGCAGAATGATATTATTTATGTAACTCCTAATAAAGCAAAAGCTCGAAATTCGGATGTAGGTAACAGTACCAGTCTCTGGTTCTCCGCCACCTCTATCCTGGTATCCATTGTCAGCCTATTAGTAAATATTTTAAAATAATGATTTGCAATGAAAGAAACAGATTTCAACGAAGCACAAGAATCTAAGGAAGAAAATATAGATGTCAAGGAACTCTTGTTTAAATATCTGATCCACTGGCCTTGGTTTGTGGGTGCGGTTGTGGCGTGTTTGATTGCGGCATGGGTCTATCTTTATATATCCACTCCCGTGTATAATATTTCCGCTACGGTTCTAATAAAGGATGATAAGAAAGGTGGTAGTGCTGGAATGCTTTCCGGATTGGAGAGTCTGGGATTGGATGGCATGATTTCTTCTTCGCAGAATATTGATAATGAGATTGAAGTTCTTCGTTCCAAGACTATCGTCAAGGAGGTGGTTGAAGATTTGGGACTCTATATTTCTTATGCAGACAAGGATGAATTTCCTTCCAGAAACTTGTATAAGACTTCACCAGTACAAGTGAGTCTGACTCCACAGGAAGCTGACTTGTTGGAGAAACCGATGATTGTAGAGATGGCATTACAACCACAAGGGAGTCTGGATGTGAATGTGAAGATAGGTGATGATGAATATCAGAAACATTTCGAAAAGTTACCGGCTGTTTTTCCCACCAATAAAGGAACACTTGCTTTCTTTCAGACACTAGATTCAATATTACCTTCTAAGAAATCGTCAGAGGAAATAGTGGGTGTAGAAAGAACTGTACGTAATATTACGGCAGTGATTAATAAGCCTTTGGCTGTAGCGAAAGGGTATTGTGGGAGTATGACTATCGAGCCTACTTCCAAAACCACTTCTGTGGCTGTCATATCATTGAAAAATTCAAATGTACAGCGAGGAAAGGATTTTATCAATAAGTTATTGGAGATGTATAATATCAATACGAATAATGATAAGAATGAAGTAGCACAGAAAACTGCAGAATTTATCAATGAACGTATTAGTATTATCTCGAAGGAACTGGGTAGTACGGAAAAAGATCTGGAAAGTTTCAAGCGAGGAGCAGGTATTACGGATTTGACTAGTGATGCACAGATTGCTTTGACCGGTAGTGCTGAATATGAAAAGAAGCGTGTGGAGAATCAAACCCAGATTAATTTGCTGCAGGATTTGCAGAAATATATGCGGAACGAAGGTTATGAAGTTCTACCTAGTAATATAGGGTTGCAGGATGTGAATCTTGCGGCTGCTATCAACCGTTATAATGATGTTCTTGTTGAGAGGAAACGTTTATTACGTACATCAACGGAGAATAATCCTACCATTATAAACTTGGATACCAGCATTGATGCAATGAAAGAGAATGTACAAGTATCTTTAGACAGGGTGTTGCGTGGATTATATATCACAAAGGCTGATCTGGATCGTGAAGCGAATCGTTATTCCCGTCGTATTAGTGAGGCACCTGGTCAGGAGCGTGAGTTTGTGAGTATTGCGCGTCAACAGGAGATTAAGGCCGGACTTTATCTGATGCTTCTTCAGAAACGTGAGGAAAATGCTATAACTTTGGCTGCTACTGCCAACAATGCGAAGATTATAGATGACGCGATAGCAGATGATGCTCCTGTATCTCCTAAAGGTAAGATGATTTATCTGGTTGCCTTAGTGTTAGGAGTCGGAATTCCGGTGGGAGTTATTTATTTGCTTGAATTAACAAAATTCAAGATTGAGGGACGTTCTGATGTAGAAAAACTGACTAGTGTACCTATTGTTGGTGATATTCCATTGACAGATGAAAAGCAGGGAGCTATTGCTGTATTTGAGAATCAAAATAACCTGATGAGCGAAACCTTCCGTAATATCCGAACGAATCTTCAATTTATGCTTGAAAATGATAAAAAAGTGATTTTAGTTACTTCTACCGTTAGTGGTGAAGGTAAATCTTTCATTTCTGCTAATCTTGCTATCAGTCTTTCTTTATTAGGCAAAAAGGTCATTATTGTCGGTTTGGATATTCGTAAACCGGGTTTGAATAAGGTTTTTAATATTCCGAGAAAAGAAGTTGGTATAACTCAATATTTGGCTAATCCGGAAAAGAATTTGATGGATTTAGTACAGCTTTCCGATGTCAGTAAAAATCTGTATATTCTTCCCGGTGGAACAGTTCCTCCTAATCCTACCGAATTATTGGCTCGTGATGGACTGGATAAAGCGATTGAAACTCTTAAGAAGAATTTTGATTATGTGATTTTGGATACAGCTCCTGTTGGTATGGTAACTGATACCTTATTGATAGGGCGTGTGGCTGATTTATCTGTTTATGTCTGCCGTGCAGACTATACTCATAAAAATGAGTATACTTTGATCAACGAACTTGCTGAAAAAGATAAATTACCTAACCTATGTACTGTGATAAATGGTTTGGATTTGAAGAGAAGAAAGTATGGTTATTATTATGGTTATGGTAAATATGGCAAGTATTATGGCTATGGTAAGCGATATGGCTACGGTTATGGATATGGAGAACAATCTCACGCCAAGGAAGACTAAAGCCATTAATGACCGATATTTTTTAAGTTAATAATGTCATAGAGTACTTTTAATACTTTACACGAAAGTGAGATGGAACATGTAGGTCCCTAACTTCATGCTACACACATGAAGACCCCTACATTTTGTGGTCAGGAAATACACAGCGGTGTATTCCTGATCAACGCCCTCATGTCGGTGTAAATCCGATGTGATTTCTATTATATCAACCGTCTGTGAAGATAGTTGATATTTTTTTTGTAAAGCAATGACTGATGGATATTTTTTAGTAGCTTTGTGAAAAATATGATTGATATGGAAGATTTGCAAAGACTATATCCTATCGGGATACAGACATTCTCGAAGATACGGGAGGGGAATTACCTCTATATTGATAAAACGGAATATGTTTACCGGATGACTCATTCGGCTTCCAGCTATATGTTTTTGAGCCGTCCACAACGTTTTGGGAAATCATTACTTACTTCCACGCTGCATAGCTATTTCTCCGGTCGTAAGGAACTGTTTCATGGATTGGCTATGGAGAAACTGGAGAAGGAGTGGACGGAATATCCGGTACTTCACTTCGATATGAGTACCGCCAAACATGCGGATAGTGAACAGTTGCTCCAAGAATTGAATCTGAAACTATATGGTTATGAACAGATTTATGGACGGTTGGAGGAGGAGGTTAATCCCAATCAGCGTTTGATGGGACTGATAAAACGTGCCTATGAGCAGACCGGAAAGAAAGTGGTTGTGCTTATTGATGAATATGATGCTCCTCTGCTGGATGTGGTGCACGAACGGGAAAATCTGGATGTATTGCGTAACATCATGCGTAACTTCTACAGTCCGTTAAAAGCTTGTGATCCTTATTTGCGTTATGTATTTCTGACTGGTATTACTAAATTCTCACAACTAAGTATTTTTAGTGAGTTGAATAATATAAAGAATATTAGTATGGATGAGCCATACGCTGCTATCTGTGGAATTAGTGAAGATGAGATACGTTTGCAAATGAAGGATGACTTGGGAGGATTGGCAAAGAAATTGGAGATAACACCTGAAGAGGCTTTGATGAAATTGAAAGAAAATTATGATGGTTATCATTTTACATCTCCTTCGCCCGATATATATAATCCTTTCAGTTTGCTAAATGCTTTTGCTGATGGAAAATTTGGATCTTATTGGTTTGGTAGCGGTACTCCTACATATCTGGTTAAGATGTTGGATAAATTCGGTGTGAAACCTTCCGAAATTGGACGTAGACAGCTGAAATCTTCAGTTTTCGATGCTCCTACTGAAACGATGACTGATGCAGTACCTTTATTGTACCAAAGTGGGTATATCACTATTAAGGATTATAATAAGATGCTAGACCTTTATACGCTGGATATTCCCAATAAAGAAGTAAGGCTGGGACTTATGGAGAGCCTTCTTCCTTATTATGTAAATAACAAGACACCTGAAGCAACTACCATGGTAGCTTATCTTTTTTATGATATTCAGAATGGTGATATGGATGCTGCTTTACACCGTTTGCAGGAATTTCTGTCTACGATTCCTTACTGCGACAATACAAGGTTCGAAGGACACTATCAGCAGGTCTTTTATATCATATTCAGTTTGTTGGGATATTACGTGGATGTGGAGGTTCGTACTCCTCGTGGACGGGTAGATATAGTACTTCGTACGAAGACTACATTGTATGTGATGGAACTGAAATTGGATAAAAGTGCGGGTGAAGCGATGGAGCAAATTGATTTGAAGAATTATCCGGAACGCTTTGCTTTATGTGGATTGCCTGTCGTAAAGGTGGCTGTCTGTTTTGATAGCGAACGGTGTACGATTGGGGACTGGGAGATTATAGGATGCTGATTATGTTGTTGATTTATAGTTTATTATATACTTAGGTAAATGAAAATAGCTCCGCAAGGAGCTTTTTTCTTTTCTATCCGGAATAAAAGTTTCACCTTTGCATTGTTGATCAACAAAACGTGAATAAATAAACTTGAATTTAAATCTTTAAAAAAACGTAGTATGAGTGTAATTTACAAAGTCATTACGCGGCCAACAGATCCGCGTGTTCCCAATTCTCCTAAGAGATATTATCCGCATCTGATCACTTTAGGTCAGTCCGTCAACCTGAAATATATTGCACAGAAAATGCAGGATCGTTCTTCGCTGTCTATCGGTGACATCAAGAGTGTAATCCAGAATTTTGTGGAAAAAATGAAGGAGCAGTTGTTGGAAGGTAAGTCTGTAAATATCGAAGGTTTGGGTGTGTTTATGTTGACTGCCCGTTCGAAAGGTGCGGAGTTGGCGAAGGATATTAATGCTAAGAGTGTGGATAGTGTTCGTATCTTTTTCCAAGCTAATAAAGAGTTGCGTGTCACCAAAACTGCTACCCGTGCAGATGAGAAGTTAGATCTGATCAGTCTGGATGAATATCTGAAGAAAATTAGCGTTACTGTATCTCCGGAAGATCCCGAGAAACCGGATGAAGGCGAAGGTGGCGGAGATGAAGGTGGCGGTAGCGGAGAGGCACCGGATCCCGCAGCTTAATGTCTCGTTGATTAATAGCTGACGGTTAGAGTGTTCATTTAGTGTTTAATTTAAAAAGAGAAATGTCTATGAAAAAAACGTGGAGTATTATTTTGAAAGTGATTATTGCTGTTGCCGGTGCGATTGCCGGAGTGGTAGGTGTGCAGGCAGCAACCTTGTAATTGATTATCTTATAAATAGGTATATTTATGAATGAATAACAGGCGGGATTTTTCCCGCCTGTTTGTGTTTAGATATAATAAGAGGGTTGCTTTCTTGAAAAATGCTCTTTTTTGTTTTGTTTCATGCTATTTGTTAGGAGTATCGCTCTATATTTTAACAAAATAGAAATTATAATCAAACTCGTTGGCTGAATAGCGGATTTTATCTACCTTTGCATCTTAATTAAATGCGTCATTTTAAGCGAGAAAAAACATGATTCGAAAAATAATAAAAGCTCTTTGGATATTCTTGGCAGTCATAGTATTGGCTATTGTTATAGTCTTTGTCTCCATTTCAAAGGGTTGGATTGGCTATATGCCTCCTGTAGAGGAACTCGAGAACCCGAGCTATAAATTTGCAACAGAGATTTTTTCTGAAGATGAGAAAGTGCTTGGTACATGGTCTTACAGCAAGGAAAACCGGGTGTACACGGCTTACAAGGATTTGTCACCCAGTATTATCAATGCTCTTATTGCAACGGAAGATGTTCGTTTTGTCGAGCATTCCGGTATTGATGCCAAAGCATTGTTCCGTGCGTTTGTGAAACGTGGTTTGATGTTTCAGAAAAATGCAGGTGGGGGTAGTACCTTGTCACAACAGCTAGCTAAACAGTTGTTTACAGAAAATGTGGCGAGAAATACACTTCAACGTCTTTTCCAAAAACCGATTGAATGGGTGATTGCGGTGAAACTTGAACGTTACTACACCAAAGAGGAAATATTGAGTATGTATCTCAATAAATTTGATTTTCTGAATAATGCTGTTGGTATCAAAACTGCTGCATATACCTATTTTGGCTGTGAACCGAAGGACTTGAAGATTGAAGAAGCAGCTACATTGGTGGGTATGTGTAAGAATCCGTCACTTTACAATCCGGTTCGTTTCAACGAACGTTCCCGTGGCCGTCGTAATGTGGTGCTCGAGCAGATGCGTAAAGCCGGATATATCACAGATGCAGAATGTGATTCTTTGCAGGCTCTTCCGTTGAAACTGACTTACAATCGTGTTGACCATAAAGAGGGGCTGGCTACTTATTTCCGTGAATATCTCCGTGGCGTCATGACAGCACCGAAACCGGTAAGAAGTGATTATCGTGGTTGGCAAATGCAGAAATTCTACGAAGATTCCATCGCTTGGGAAACTAACCCGTTATATGGCTGGTGTGCGAAAAACAAGAAGAAAGACGGTACAAATTATAATATCTATACAGATGGATTGAAGATTTATACAACTATCAATTCACGTATGCAGCAGTATGCCGAAGATGCTGTAAAAGAGCATTTGGGTGATTATCTGCAACCTATATTCTTCAAAGAAAAAGAGGGAAGTAAGAATGCTCCGTATGCACGATCACTACCGGAAAAACGAGTGGAAGAGTTGTTGACGAAAGCAATGAAACAAACGGAACGTTATCGCCTCATGAAAGAGGCGGGAGCTTCGGAACAACAGATTCGTAAGGCGTTCGATACACCGGAAGAAATGACTGTCTTTTCCTGGAAGGGTGATAAAGATACGATTATGACACCGATGGATTCCATCCGCTACTACAAATCTTTCTTGCGGACGGGATTTATGTCAATGGATCCGGCAAACGGACACGTGAAGGCTTATGTGGGCGGACCGAATTATGTATATTTCCAGTATGATATGGCGATGGTGGGACGTCGTCAGGTAGGTTCTACTATTAAGCCGTATTTATATACATTGGCAATGGAGAACGGATTTTCTCCTTGCGATCAGGCACGCCACGTAGAGCAAACTTTGATTGATGAGAATGGAACTCCCTGGACACCACGTAATGCAAATGATAAGCGTTATGGAGAAATGGTAACTCTGAAATGGGGATTGGCAAACTCCGATAACTGGATTTCTGCATATCTGATGGGTAAGCTGAATCCGTATGATTTGGTACGCTTGATCCATAGTTTTGGTGTACGTAATAAAGCAATTGATCCGGTGGTTTCACTTTGTCTGGGACCTTGTGAAATTTCTGTCGGTGAAATGGTCAGCGCATACACGGCTTTTGCCAATAAAGGAATCCGGGTGGCTCCATTGTTCGTTACCCGCATTGAGGATAGTGATGGTAATGTCATTTCTACTTTTGCACCGCAAATGGAAGAAGTGATAAGCGCGTCGAGCACTTACAAAATGCTGGTTATGCTGCGTGCCGTTATCAATGAAGGAACGGGTGGACGTGTTCGTCGATATGGGATTACCGCCGATATGGGTGGAAAAACTGGAACGACCAATGATAACTCCGATGCCTGGTTTATGGGATTCACTCCTTCACTGGTATCCGGTTGTTGGGTAGGAGGGGACGAACGTGATATTCACTTCGGTAGAATGACCTATGGACAGGGTGCTGCTGCAGCTTTGCCTATCTGGGCAATGTATATGAAGAAAGTGTATGACGATCCGACCTTGGGATATGACCAGCAGGAGAGATTCAAACTCCCTGAAGGGTTTGACCCGTGTGCCGGTTCGGAAACTCCTGATGGCGAAGTGATAGAAGAAGGGGGATTGGACGATCTTTTCAATTAAAGAAGTGCACAAGTATATTGTTTGTATAGGGAGTAATTACAACAGGAAAGAGAACTTGACTTTTGCCAGGCAGAAGTTGACTGAATCGTTCTCTTCTATATGTTTTGCTCCCGAACTGGAAACTAAACCTTTGTTTTTTAAGAATCCGGCTCTGTTTTCCAACCAAGTGGTTCTGTTCTATTCCGATAAGGATGAAGAGACGGTGAGGAAAATGCTGAAAGATATAGAACAGAGGTCCGGACGTCGTTCGGAGGATAAGAAAGAGGAAAAAGTATGTCTGGATATTGACATGCTTTTATATGATAACAAAATATTAAAACCGGAGGATTGGCAAAGGGGATATATACAACAGTCATTATCTGCTTTCCATTCTTCATTATTTATTAAGTAGATGAAATTTCTTGGAATTATACCTGCCCGCTATGCATCCACTCGTTTTCCTGCGAAACCGTTGGCTATGTTGGGCGGAAAAACAGTCATACAACGCGTATACGAACAAGTGGCAGGCGTTTTGGATGACGCTTATGTAGCTACGGATGATGAACGCATTGAAGCTGCCGTTAAGGCGTTCGGGGGAAAGGTTGTGATGACTTCCGTTCACCATAAAAGTGGTACGGATCGTTGTTATGAAGCCTGTACCAAGATTGGAGGTGATTTTGACGTCGTAGTGAATATACAAGGAGATGAGCCTTTTATTCAGCCTTCACAACTGGATGCGGTAAAGGCTTGTTTTGAAGATGTAACCACGCAGATTGCTACGTTGGTGAAGCCTTTTACTGCCGATGAACCGTTTGCCGTACTGGAAAACGTGAATTCACCGAAAGTAGTAGTCAACAAGAACTGGAACGCACTTTATTTCAGTCGTTCTATCATTCCTTATCAGCGTAATGCCGAGAAACAGGACTGGTTGAAGGGACATACCTACTACAAGCACATCGGATTGTATGCGTATCGTACAGAGGTGCTGAAAGAGATTACCATGCTTCCACAGTCTTCTTTGGAGTTGGCCGAATCTTTGGAGCAGCTTCGCTGGCTGGAGAACGGATACAAAATAAAGGTCGGTATCAGTGAGGTGGAAACTATTGGAATCGATACTCCACAAGACTTGGAACGGGCAGAAGATTTTTTGAAGAATAGAATCTAATCTTATGGATCGTACGATACAACCTGAAATACAAACCCTGAAAAATTTTCGTATACTTCCTCCCGTTCGAATGACGTTGCCAAACGGCATTCCGTTGACTGTTATTAATGCGGGTGAACAGGAAGTAGTACGCATAGATGTGCTTTTTGCCGGGGGACGCTGGCAGCAATCGCAGAAACTGCAAGCTCTGTTTACGAACCGGATGCTGCGCGAAGGCACGAAAAAATATACGGCTGCCACCATTGCCGAAAAACTGGATTACTACGGCTCATGGCTCGAATTGTCCAGCTCGTCGGAATATGCATATATCACTGTTTATTCGTTGAATAAGTATTTGGCGAAAACATTGGAGGTGGTGGAATCCATGATTAGAGAACCGCTTTTTCCGGAAAAGGAATTGCATACCATTCTCGATACCAATATCCAACAATACCAGGTCAATACTTCCAAAGTTGATTTTCTGGCACACCGCAGTCTGTTGCAGTCGCTTTACGGTGAACAGCATCCATGTGGTAAAATAGTGGTGGAGGAAGATTATCATGCCATCACTCCGGAAGTGCTCCGTGAATTTTATGAACGGTATTATCATTCGGGTAATTGCTCTATCTTTTTGTCCGGTAAGGTGACGGAGGATATTATCAGCCGGGTGACAGATACATTCGGCACTTCTTTCGGTCAGCATCAGCAGCAGGTGTCGAGATTAAGTTTTCCTTTTACTGCTGTTCCCGGAAAGAGAATTTTTACAGAGCGTGAAGACGCCATGCAGAGTGCTGTGAAGATGGGATATACGACCATTACTCGTAATCATCCTGATTATTTGAAACTTCGGGTATTGATGACTTTATTCGGAGGTTATTTCGGTAGTCGGCTGATGTCTAATATTCGTGAAGAGAAGGGATATACTTATGGTATTTCGGCAGGAATCATGTTTTATCCGGATAGCGGACTATTGGCTATCTCGACAGAAACGGATAATGAATATGTGGAACCGTTGATACAGGAAGTGTATCATGAAATAGACCTCCTGCATCAGGAACCTGTGTCAGCCGAAGAATTGACTATTGTACGCAACTATATGTTGGGAGAAATGTGCCGTAGTTATGAGTCGCCTTTCTCACTTTCGGATGCGTGGATCTTCATAGCTACTTCCGGTCTGGATGATGACTACTTTTCACGTTCTCTGCTGGCTGTGAATGAGGTTACTCCGATGGAAATACAGGATTTGGCACAGCGCTATTTGTGCAAAGAGACATTAAAAGAGGTCATTGCAGGTAAAAAGTTGTCATAAATTGCTTTCCGAAAGTGGGCTGTTTGGGATAGAAATTGTATCTTTGTCCAAATTGTAATTCTAAAATGAGTAACGACTAAAACCAATGAGGAAATATCTATATACTACACTTTTATTGGCTCTTCTTGCACAAGAGGGAGTGATGGCACAAGAAAATGAAGGAAAAAAAGGCGGATTTTTCGGAAAAATTAAAGATACATTCTCCACTGAAATAAAGATTGGCAACTATACTTTTAAGGATGGCAGTGTCTATACAGGAGAAATGAAAGGACGAAAACCGAATGGAAAAGGAAAAACGGTTTTCAAAAACGGTGATGTCTTTGAAGGTGAATATGTGAAGGGGAAACGTGAAGGATATGGAATTTATATGTTTCCTGACGGAGAAAAGTACGAAGGACAGTGGTTCCAGGATCAGCAGCATGGAAAAGGTATCTATTATTTTATGAATAACAACCGTTACGACGGTATGTGGTATCAGGATTATCAGCATGGTGAAGGAACAATGTATTATCATAACGGTGATTTATATGTAGGTCATTGGGTGAATGATAAACGTGAAGGCGAAGGTACATACACTTGGGCGAATGGAGCCAAATATACCGGTCATTGGAAAAATGATAAGAAGAACGGCAAAGGTATCATGAACTGGGACGATGGCTGTAAGTATGAAGGAGATTGGAAAGATGATGTCCGTCACGGAAAAGGGGTATTTGAATATACCAATGGAGATAAATACGATGGTGACTGGGCGGATGATATTCAACACGGAAGAGGTACTTACTACTTTCACACGGGCGATCGTTATGAAGGTTCTTATCTCTTAGGTGAACGCACCGGTGAAGGAGTTTATTATCATGCTAACGGCGACAAGTATGTAGGTAATTTCAAAAATGGCATGCAAGACGGAAAGGGTACTTTTACCTGGGCGAATGGTGCTGTGTACGAAGGAAGCTGGAAAAACAATAAACGTGATGGCAGAGGAGTCTATAAATGGAGCAATGGCGATGTTTATGACGGTGATTGGAAAGACAACCGTCCCAATGGACAGGGTACTCTGAAAACCGTTGCTGGGATGCAATATAAAGGTGGCTTTGTTGACGGATTGGAAGATGGACAGGGCGTACAAATCGACAAAGATGGTAATCGCTTCGAGGGCTTTTTCAAACAAGGAAAGAAAAATGGTCCTTTTGTGGAAACAGATAAAGATGGGAAGGTGATTAAAAAAGGAACCTATAAATTCGGAAGACTTCAATAGATGATAAATGGTAGTGGGCTGCGCATTGCGTGGCCTATTTTTTTGCATATATGTACCAGATGATGGAATAATGATAATTGGTATGGACAAAGAAAAATGGATAATAACCCAAAGCGGTCATTATCCATTTTATAATTTCCTGTTGAAAGTAACTTCAACTATCAACTAGCATTTGTCACCTATCATCTATTAAATGATGTATTGTGAACTGATAGATTCGTTATTCATCACTCGTTTGATTGTTTCAGCAAACATATCGGCAATACTCAACTGTTTTACTTTCGGACATTTCTTTGCGTATGGGATGCTGTCGGTAAATACCATTTCTGTCAGGGCAGACTCTTGCACGCGGAAAGAAGCCGGATCAGACATTACGCAGTGGCTGGCGATGGCGCGTACAGATTTGGCACCGGCATCCAACATGATGTTGGCTGCTTTGGTAATTGTTCCTGCAGTGTCTACGATATCGTCAATCAATACTACGTTTTTACCTTCTACGTCACCGATGATTTGCATAGATGCTACTTCATTGGCTTTTTCACGTGATTTGTTACAGAGTACCAATGGTACACCGAGGTATTTGGAGAAAGTACTGGCACGTTTTGAACCTCCTACATCCGGTGTAGCAATAACCAGATTTTCCAGTTGCAATGACTGGATATAAGGAAGGAATACTGCTGATGCGTACAGGTGATCTACCGGGATATTGAAGAATCCCTGAATCTGGTCTGCATGCAAGTCCATCGTAATCAGACGGTCGATACCTGCAACAGACAGCAGGTCGGCTACCAACTTAGCGCCGATAGATACACGGGGTTTGTCTTTTCTATCCTGACGTGCCCATCCGAAATAGGGGACTACAGCTACAATACTCTTTGCAGACGCACGTTTTGCAGCATCGATCATCAAGAGAAGTTCCATCAGGTTGTCTGAATTAGGGAAAGTGGATTGAACCAGGAATACGTGTGCGCCACGAATTGACTCCTCATATGAAACAGCAAATTCGCCATCGGCAAAATGGGTAATGTTCATATTTCCCAGAGGACAATCCAGGCTTGCGCAGATTTTTTCTGCCAGATATCTCGAGTTCGTTCCCGAGAATACCATAAAGGGTGCTTTTTCGCTCATTTTGTAATAGATGTTACCTATTTGTTAATTTGCCTGCAAAGGTAGGAATTTCTCTTATTATTTAGAAGGACTTATTGTATAAAAAATATTTTTCTCTCCAACTTATCGGAAATATTTGTAGATTTGCTTTCTGAAAACAGTTAATAGTCAAAAATGAGTTCACGCTTTCCTTTATATATAATAGGTATAGTGTTGTTTGCCTCTTTTTTTTCGTGCACTGATATGGTGCCGACCAAAGAGGTGCGCCTGATTGATTCATTAAACGGGAAAGCGTATGCTTATCGTTATCGAAGCCTGGATTCTTCTTATAAATATGCCAATGAAGCCTATAGACAGGTGAATTTCTACAAGTCGGGGAAAGCGGAAGCATCCAACAACCTGGGGTTCTGTGCTTTTATGGCTATGGACTTTGACCGGGCGGAAGCGTTGCATAAGGAAGTATATAAACTGACTAAAAATGAACTCGAACTGTTGATTGCCGACATCGGACTGATGAAAATCTGTCAGCGGACGGCTATGAACAAAGAATTTTATGATTATCGTAATAGTGCGCTCAAGCGCATGAAACGTATTCGTGAAGAGAGTGATTTGTTTGCCGACCGTCACGAGGCACTACGGCTGGATTATGCATTCACCGAATTTTTCATCGTTTCTTCTATTTATTATTACTATCTGCAGCAACGGCAGGAGGCCATCACATCTCTTAACCGGATTCCGGAAGATGAAGCTTTGACAGATACTAATCAGTTGCTTTATTATCATTATATTAAAGGTTCGGCCTCGTTGGTGGAAGCAACCAAGCCGGAAGACCGGAAAATGCGTGAGTTCGACCAACTTTATATTACCTGGCGGACAGCTGTTCAGACTAATCATCCTTATTTCGAAGGAAATGGTCTGCAAGGATTGGCTAATCTGATGGTTTCACCTAATAATTTCGAACTTTTTCGGACGAGAAGGGGATATGCGCTAGATCAGTTTGGGTTTCCCGTAGATTCGCTTTTGCCTTTGCGAATGGCACAGCGTGCGCTTGAAAAATTTCGTGAGTACAATGATTTGTATCAGATTGCCGGTGCGTATGTGTCTATCGGTAAATATATGAATGAGCACGGACGTTATACGGAGGCATTGGATACGCTTGCAAAAGCGTTGGATTGTGTGAATCAACATCACATGCTCTATTATCACCATGCGGCGGATACATTGGATAAACTACATGTTTTTGTAGAAGGAGATACGACTTATACCGGGGTTCCATGGATCATGCAGGAAGATGTGAGAACGGTACCTGAATGGATCTCAAGAATTCGGGAGCAATTGAGTGTGTCGTATGCGGGGCTCGGGATGAAGTATGCTTCTGATTACAACCGGAATATATATTTGGATATTTTGAATTATACCCGTCAGGATAAGGAGTTGGAGAGCCGCTATCTTTCATTGGAAGCCGATTCACGACAAATGACGCTTGTACTTTCTTTGGTTATTGTCGGGCTTGTACTAGTGGTTATTCTTTGGTGGTTTTTCAATAAACGGTCTAAAATAAGGAATCAGGTAGACGTGGAGCGTCTGCAACGGATTCTGACTCTTTGTCGGGACATAACTTCGTCCATTCCGATGAATGTTCCATTAATTCAACAAGGTATCGATCAATTATTTGGGAAAGGACGTCTTCAACTGGAAATTCCGGAGGAAGGAAAAGCGGCACTGGTTCCTCTGCATCGGTTGAACCGTGATGAAAAAGCTTTGGTGCATGTGCTTGAGCCGTATATTGTTTGGGCTGCGGACAATGAGCAGATGGTGGAAGCGTTGAGTGACGAGCGGATGCAGTTGGAAAAGCAACGGTATGTTTACGAACAGCATATTGCAGGAAATAAACGCCAGAATCTTATAAAGAAGGCTTGTCTGGCTATTGTCAATGGAATTAATCCTTATATCGACCGTATCTTGAACGAGGTGCATAAGTTGACGGAGCGGGGGTATATTGATAATGCGAAGATTAAGAAAGAGAAGTATCAATACATTGACGAACTGGTAACTACGATTAATGAGTACAACGATATTCTGGCTCTTTGGATTAAGATGAAGCAAGGAACGCTTAGCCTGAATATTGAAACTTTCAGTCTCAATGAACTGTTTGAGCTGCTAGGCAAGGGAAGACGTGCTTTTGAAATGAAAAATCAGAAGTTGGAAATTGAACCGACTACGGTTATGGTGAAGGCCGACCGGGCACTGACTTTGTTTATGATTAATACGCTGGCAGAAAATGCCCGTAAATATACTCCGGAAGGAGGAACCATTAAAGTGTATGCCCGCACTACGGAGGATGCCTATGTCGAGATCTCTGTGGAGGATAACGGAAGAGGTATTTCCGAAGAGGATGTGGCGTATATCATTGGTGAGAAGGTGTATGATTCCCGTGTGATCGGAATGAAGAATGCAGCCGATCCGGAAGTGTTGAAAGAAAACAAAGGTAGTGGTTTCGGATTGATGAATTGTAAGGGAATCATTGAGAAGTATAAGAAAACGAATGATTTATTCCGGGGATGCGTTTTTGATGTGGAGAGTGAACTGGGGAAGGGAAGCCGTTTTTATTTTCGTTTGCCTTCGGGAGTGCGTAAAGCAATGGGGGTATTGTTGCTTTGCTTGTTGCTTCCGTTGGGGATGGTTTCTTGTCTGCATGATCCGATTCCTCCCATGTTGCAGGATGGCGATTCGATTGTAGTAGTTACGGATTCTGCGTATGAGGATTTGCTGGATGTAGCGTCGGATTATGCGAATGCTGCCTATTTTGCTAATGTGGATGAAAATTATGAGTTGGCTTTGCAATATATAGATTCTGCGATGCTTTTTCTGAATGAGCATTATGAAAAATATGCGCGTCCGGATCGCCCGCATCGGTATATGAAGCTGGTAGGTGAGGGAACGCCTGCTGAAATCAGTTGGTGGAACGAACTGTTTGATTCGGATTATCATGTAATTTTGGATATCAGGAATGAGGCGTCAGTTGCTTTTCTGGCTTTGAAACAGTTGGATGCATATAGTTATAATAATTCGGCATTTACGGATTTGTATAAGTTGCAGGGAGAGGATCAAACTCTCGAAGCATATTGCCGGCAGTTGGAGCGTTCGAATACCAATAAGACGGTAGGAATTATTTTATGCTTTGTTTTATTGATTGTTTCGTTGGTCGGATATTATTTTCTGTACATGAGAAAACGTTTGCAGAATCGTTTGAATCTCGAACAGGTACTTGAGATTAACCAGAAGGTGTTTGCTGCATCTTTGGTGAGACCGCAGGAACAGGAAAATGCAGAGGCGCTTCAACGGGAAGAGAGTATGCTTAAAGAAATTCCGCAGCGGATTGTGGATGAAGCATTCGGTTCGGTAAATGAATTACTGACGATTGACCGGATGGGAATTGCCGTTTATAATGAAACGACACATCGGCTGGAATATGCTTCTCGTCCCGGACAGGAAATGCCGGAGATGGTAGAGCAGTGTTTTAGTTCCGGGAAATATCTTTCTGAACAGCATCTTCAGGCAATTCCGCTGATGGTGGAAGCAGGGAGCGAGCATCAATGTGTTGGTGTGCTTTATCTGGAGCGCAGAGAAGGAACGGAACAGGAGACGGATCGACTGCTTTTTGAACTGGTAGCTCGTTATGTGGCTATTGTTGTGTTTAACGCAGTGGTGAAACTGGCTACAAAATACCGGGATATCGAGTCGGCACACGAAGAAACACGCCGGGCTTCCTGGGAAGACAGCATGTTGCATGTTCAGAATATGGTGCTTGACAACTGTCTGTCGACTATTAAACATGAGACGATTTATTATCCGAATAAAATCAAACAGATTGTAGGGCGGTTGAATACGCAGAAGCTTTCGGAAACGGAGGAGCGTGAAGCAGTGGAGACTATGACGGAATTGATCGAATATTATAAGGGAATTTTTACGATTTTGAGTTCGTGCGCTTCTCGTCAATTGGAGGAAGTCACTTTCCGGCGTACGGTGATTCCGGTGCAGGAACTTTTGGATGCTGCCGGAAAATATTTCAAGAAGTTGATGAAGAATCGGCCGGAGAGGATAGAATTGGAAATAGAGTCGATGGAGGCGAAGGTGATAGGAGACGTGAATCAGTTGCGTTTTCTATTGGAAAATTTGATTGATGAAGCATTGACTGTGCGTGAAGATGGAGTGATACGTCTGCAAGCGCGCAAGGATAATGAATATATTCGTTTCCTCTTTACGGATACGAGACGTGAGAAGAGTGTGGAAGAGTTGAATCAACTATTTTATCCGAATCTGGCACGTATGACTTCCGGTGAAAAAGGGGAGTTGAGGGGAACGGAATATCTGGTATGCAAGCAAATTATCCGCGACCACGACGAATTTGCGGGACGTAGGGGATGCCGTATCAATGCCGAGCCGGCTGAAGGCGGCGGGTTTACGGTTTATTTCACTATTCCGCGCCGATAAAAGGAAAACACATAAAAGTTATTAGATAAGGAACATGGAAGAACAGAAGTTTAAAGTTATTATTGTAGAGGATGTAAAACTGGAGTTGAAAGGGACAGAAGAAATATTCCGTCATGAAATACCGAATGCAGAAGTAATCGGCACGGCAATGACGGAAAGTGAGTTTTGGCCGTTGATGGAGGCCCAGCTTCCCGATCTGGTATTGTTGGACTTAGGACTGGGAGGTTCTACGACCATTGGTGTTGATATTTGCAAGAATATATTCAAACGTTACAAAGGAGTTCGGGTATTGATCTTTACGGGTGAGATTCTGAACGAAAAGTTGTGGGTGGACGTATTGAATGCCGGTGCCGATGGAATCATCCTCAAAACGGGTGAGCTACTGACGAAAACAGATGTACAGGCTGTGATGGATGGAAAGAAATTGGTATTTAACTATCCGATTCTGGAAAAGATTGTAGATCGTTTCAAGAAATCGGTAGCCAACGATGCCAAGCGTCAGGAGGCTGTCATCAGTTATGATATTGATGAATACGATGAACGTTTTCTCCGTCATCTGGCTTTGGGTTATACGAAAGAGATGATTGCCAATCTGAAAGGAATGCCTTTTGGTGTGAAATCATTGGAGAAACGGCAGAATGATCTTATCGGACGTCTTTTCCCGAATGGAGAACGGGTGGGAGTGAATGCTACCCGGTTGGCAGTACGTGCATTGGAATTGCGTATTATTGATCTGGATAATCTGGAGCCTGACGAAGAGTAAATTAAGTATTAACGGTAGCTTCTTGCTTAGTCGGAAAATGATGAAGAATAAATGGCGCATGCCCCATCCCGCTACGATGTTCCTTCTGCTGACAATGGCAGTGGTCTTTCTTTCATGGATATGCGATATCTATGGATTGAAAGTGACATTGCCGCAGACAGGTGAGGATATCCGTGTACAAAGCCTGTTGAGTCCGGAAGGAATCCGCTGGTGGTTGCGGAATGCTATTAAGAACTTTACAGGTTTTGCTCCATTGGGCATGGTGATTATTGCTATGTTCGGATTGGGAGTGGCACAACATTCCGGTTTTATTGATGCTTGTATCCGCATGGGGGTGGGAAACCGGCAGGAAAAGAGGAAGATCATCTTGTGGGTGATTGTGCTTGGCTTGTTGTCGAATGCCATTGGTGATGGTGGATATATCATTTTATTGCCTATTGCTGCTATGCTGTTTCAATGGGTGGGGCTTCATCCGATTGCAGGGATTGTTACGGCTTATGTTTCCGTTGCGTGCGGGTATAGTGCTAATATTGTATTGAGTACGATGGACCCGTTGTTGGCGCATACCACGCAAGAGGCTGCACTGGCACAAACGGGTTATCAGGGGAATACAGAACCTCTTTGCAATTACTTTTTTATGAGTGCTTCAACGGTGGCCATTACGGCTATTGTGTATTGGATTACTCAAAAATGGCTTCTTCCTACGTTAGGTAAGTATGAAGGCAGTATGAAGGTGGTGGCTTACCATCCTCTGTCTCGTAAAGAGCGGCGTGCCATTATGATTTCCATTGTTGTGGCAGCTATCTATGTGGCTCTTATCTTGTGGCTTACTTTTTCTTCTTATGGAATTTTGCGGGGTGTGAATGGTGGTTTGATGCATTCGCCTTTTATTGCCGGTATTTTGTTTTTGCTTTCTTTGGGAGCAGGTATTACGGGAATGGCTTATGGATTCAGTTCCGGACGGTATCGCACTGACAATGACGTGATTGAAGGACTTACGCAGCCAATGAAACTTCTTGGAGTGTATTTCGTTATCGCTTTCTTCGCTGCGCAGATGTTTGCCTGTTTTGAATATTCCCATCTGGATAAATGTCTGGCGATTATGGGGGCTGACTTGCTTTCTTCGTTTGAACCGGCTCCTTTGTCTGCTCTTGTTCTGTTTATTCTGTTTACGGCATTGATAAATCTGATTATGGTATCTGCTACCTCCAAATGGGCTTTTATGTCTTTTATCTTTATCCCGATGTTTGCACAGATGGGAATTGCTCCGGATATAGCACAATGTGCTTTCCGTATCGGAGATAGTTCGACGAATGCCATTACTCCTTTCTTATTCTATATGCCTCTGGTGCTTACCTATATGCGGCAATATGATAAGCAGATTACGTATGGTTCATTGCTGAAATATACTTGGAGATATTCATTAGGCATCCTGGTTGTCTGGACATTGCTGTTTATCGTTTGGTATTTGTTGAAAATACCGATGGGATTGTAGGGTTAAGGAATGATTGCCGGGCTCCGGTTTATCTGATTGGAATTTTGTTTTTCTGAATTAATCGCTATATTTGCACCGTTCCTTAAAGAAAGACAACGAATGAATCTACCAGAAATCTCTGAAAATCTAATTGAACAGTTAAATCACGGTAATACAAAAGCATTTGATAAAATCTATCATACCTACTACCTTTATTTGTGTGCGATAGCTGTTTATTATGTGCATGACAAGAGGGTGGCAGGGGAGATTGTGAATGATGTCTTTGTCGCTTTTTGGCAGAATCGCCACCATATCACTCACCCGGCTCTTCCGTACTTGCGGCGTGCTATTCAAAACGCAAGTATTAGTTATCTGCGTTCTTCCTGCTTCAACGAAAAACAGATGACGGAACAGATGGAAGAAATCTGGGCTTTTCTCGAAAATCATATTCTTTCTTCTGATAATCCTTTGCAGGCATTGGAGCATAGCGAAATGAATACCATCATCATGAAGAAGGTGGAGGAATTGCCAGCCAAATGCCGTGCCATATTTAAAGCAAGTTTGTATGAGGGTAAGACATACAGTGAAATTGCCGAGGAGCAGAATATTAATGTGACCACTGTAAGAGTACAGATGAAAATAGCATTGACTAAGCTACGCGAATCACTGGGTACTCCTTATATGATAGCTATTTTGATGTTTCTCTAAAAAAAATCGCTTTTCTTTTAAACGTTTCTTTTTTTATTGCGTATCTAGTTATATACACCCATAGAAAAAGTACGTTTATGAATGACTCTTATCATATAGAAGAATTGGAAATCCGGATAAGCAACTATCTGTCCGGTAACTGCACCGAAGAAGAGAAAGAAGCTCTGTTCGCTTATCTGGCTTCCAATGAAGATGCAGCTAAAATTTTCCGGGAGATGTCCGCAGTATGGGCTGTTTCTTCTGTGCCTGCATTTGCCAAAGTAGAGGATGCTAATTTATCACAGATAAAAGAAAAAATAGCCGCTGCTGAGATGAAACCTGTCCGTTCGCGGAAGATAGTTCCTGTGTGGCTGAAGGTAGCTGCTGCAATTATTTTGTTGTTGGGCTGTAATTACTTCTGGTACACTTATACTGAAAATCTTACGGAAGTATATACGAATGCGGATTCTCCTTATGAAATTAAAGTGCCAGCTGGTTCGCGGACGAATATTGTGCTTCCGGATGGAACAGAGGTTTCATTGAATGCGGGTTCTGTGTTACGTTATTGCCGTGGGTTCGGTATTCGTGAACGTGATGTAACGCTTGATGGCGAAGGATATTTCAAGGTGGCGAAAAATGAGAAGATTCCTTTCTTTGTAAATACGAATGGTGTACAGGTAAAGGTGGTAGGGACTGTTTTTAATGTACGCGCTTATGATGACGATAATTATGTAATGGTATCTTTGTTGGAAGGTCGTGTCAATTTAGCCACTTTGTCCGGTTCGGTAATGAAACTATTCCCTAGCGAACAGGCTTTTTACGATAAGAATACGGGCCGCATGGAGAAAATGAAATCAAATGCTAGTTCTGCCTGTGACTGGTTGGATGGTGGCCTGACATTTGAAGATGCTCCGTTTGCCGACATCGCACACCGTCTGGAGCGCAAATTCCAGGTGAAGATCAGTTTAGAGAGTGAACGTCTGAAAGCGGAACGCTTTTCCGGATGTTTCAATAGTAATCAAAGTATCAATGATATATTGGGAGAAATCAACGTTGAGAAGCAATATACATGGAAAGTTAGTGGAGACACTATCTTTATAACTGACAAGAAAAAGGAGGTAAAATAAGAAAAAGTAAAGTATGATTGGGAACTTAGTCGATAGATATATCGGCGGTTCAGCGTTGTATAGAAAGATATTATGTTAACCTTTAATAGTGAAAAATATGAGATTAATAGTAAAAAGAATATTATTAATGCTTCTGCTTTTGTCTGTAGGAAACGTTTTGACTGGTGGTTTCCAGCTATCGGCACAGGAACAAAGTAAGCGATTCAGTGTGAAAGTAGATAATATTACTTTGAAAGAAGCCATTGAAGTAATAAAGAAGCAAGGCAATTACTCTTTCCTGATTCGTAATAATGACATTGATTTGAATAGGAAAGTCTCTGTGAATATAAATAACGGTACTATTAATGATGTGATGGGACAATTGCTGGCCGGTACGGACGTCAGTTATGAAGTGAACGGACCCCGGGTGATTATGTTCCATGCAGTGACACCGCAGAAAGAACAGGAAAAAGTGTTTGTCTTAAAAGGTAGAATCACTGATCCTACAGGTGAAGGGGTGATTGGGGCAAATGTGAAAGTAGTCGATTCTACGGAAGGTACCATTACGGATATGGATGGCAATTTTTCTTTGATGGTTACTCCGAATGCCCGTTTATCCATATCGTATATCGGCTATGCCACACAGGAAGTGGTGGTGAAAGATCAACGTCCTCTCAATGTAACTTTGAAAGAAGATACTCGGTTAATAGACGAAGTAGTAGTTGTTGGTTACGGCGTACAAAAGAAAGCGAACCTGACAGGTGCGGTGAGCAGTGTGAAGATGGATGATGTTTTAGGTGACCGTCCGGTGGTGTCTGTGAGTGACGCTTTGAAAGGGGCAATGCCCGGCTTGCAGATTACAGGTAATTCAGGAAGACCCGGTGAAGAAATGAGCTTCAACATTCGTGGTGTCAACAGTTTGGATAAGAATGGGAAACCGCTGGTGCTGGTGGATAACGTGGAGATGGATATTAATATGCTCGATCCGAACGATATTGAATCGGTGACTGTTTTGAAGGATGCGGCATCTTCTGCTATTTACGGAGCACGGGCAGCTTTCGGTGTGATTTTGATTACTACAAAGAAAGGCTCGGATGCAACTAAACTCTCTATTAATTATTCAAATAACTTCTCTTTTAGCAGACCTGCCAATATGCCTCATAAGGCTACTCCGCTCCAAACGGTACAGGCTTATAAGGACATGGGGACAATCAATTATCAAAGTGGTCAGAACGTAGATACCTGGTTGGGACTTTTGAAGGAATATAATGCTAATCCGTCTGCATATCCGGATGGTTATGCAATGGTGGACGGGCTGCGTTATAGCTTGGCAGAAACTGATCTTTTCGATGATATGATGGAGACTGGTTTCCAGCAAACTCATAATATCTCGGTAGGTGGCGGTACGAAAGATATTTCTTATCGTTTCTCCTTCGGTATGGTGAATGAAAATGGGGTACTGGCTTCGGATAAAGATACGTACAAGCGTTACAACGTGTCTTCTTATCTCCGCTCGGATGTGTTTTCATGGATTACTCCGGAATTGGATATTAAATATACGAACTCGAACTCTTCATTGCCGGAAACTTCCGGAGGATATGGTATATGGGGAGCAGCAGTCGCATTCCCTTCTTATTTCCCTACTGGAACAATGAATATTGACGGCGAAGAATTACCGATCAATACTCCTCGTAACTTGATTGATCTGGCATATCCGACAACTATTCAAAAGAATAATCTTCGTATTTTCGGAAAGGTTACGATCAGTCCTTTGAAGAATGTGAAGTTGATTGGTGAGTATACATTCAATCATCTAAGTAACGAGAAAACGAAATTTGAGAAGAAGTTCTATTATGCACATGGAGGTAACTTTGTGAAAGAGGTTTCCACTGCCAATTCCAAGTATGAATATTCCAATGGTATTACGGATTATAATGCATTGAACTTCTATGCTAACTATAACAACTCATGGGGCAAACATGATGTAACGGTGATGGGAGGTTTCAATCAGGAGAGTAGTGATTATCGTTATGCTGAGATGTCGCGTATGAATATGATTAATGAAGATCTGCCGTCTATTTCGCAGTCGACAGGTGATTATTTTGCTAAAGACAAATTTGAACGTTATACGGTAAGAGGGTTATTCTATCGCATTAACTATTCGTTTGCCGGCAAGTATTTGCTTGAAACGAACGGACGTTATGACGGTTCTTCCAAATTCCCGAAGAATAGCCGTTTCGGTTTCTTCCCTTCGGTTTCCGCCGGATGGCGTATCAGCGAGGAAGCGTTTATGAAACCTTTGAACTCTGTTCTTTCGAACTTGAAATTGCGTGGTTCTTGGGGTAATATTGGAAATCAGAGCATCACTCCTTACGCATATATTCCCGGTATGGATGCGGAACAGGCTTATTGGACTGTTTCCGGTATTAAAGTTACTACTTTGAAACCAGCTGCTTTGGTTAGCAATAGCTTTACTTGGGAAAAAGTAACGACAATTGATGTCGGATTCGATCTTGGGCTATTGGATAACAGATTGAATATGGTGTTCGACTGGTATCGTAGAGATACTAAGGGTATGCTTGCTCCGGGCTCTGAACTTCCGGGTGTATTAGGTGCAAGTGCCCCTTTACAGAACACGGCTGACCTTCGTTCTAAAGGTTGGGAAATCTCGGTTGACTGGAACGATCAGATCGGAAAAGTGAAATATAGCATAGGCTTTAATCTTTACGATGCGAAAACAAAGATTACTAAATACAACAACGAAACAGGACTGTTTGGCAAGGACAAGAACGATAATGAAACATATCGCGTAGGAATGGAACTGGGTGAAATTTGGGGGTATGTGACCGATCGTTTGTACACAGTGGATGATTTCGATGCAGATGGCAAACTGAAACCGGGTATTGCTAAAGTGGAAGGTTATAATCCGAATCCGGGAGATATATTATATAAGGACTTGGATGGTAATGATATTATCAACAGTGGTACCAGTACAACGAAAGATCCGGGAGACCGTAAAATCATTGGTAATAATACCCGGCGTTATCAGTATGGTATTCATGGTAGTGCAAGTTGGAACGGTTTTTCTCTGTCATTCTTGCTGCAAGGAGTTGGTAAACGAGATTTGTGGGTGATGAACGATCTGTTTTATCCGCATTATGATGCTTGGACTACCGTTTATGATTCACAGTTGAATTATTGGACTCCGGAAAATACGAATAGTTATTTCCCCCGTATTTATGAGAAAGCGGCCGGAAATACAGATGCCAATACACGTGTACAGACTCGTTATCTACAGGATGGATCGTACTTAAGTATTCGTAATATAACGCTTTCTTATAATTTCCCGTCTAAGTGGATGAGTAAGATTGGAGTTAATAATCTGGCTGTGTTCTTCAGTGGTGAGAATCTTTATACGTTCGACCACTTGCCGAAGGGACTTGATCCGGAACGTTCTGTCACGGATGATTTAGGACAACGTGGTTTTACCTATCCGTATATGAGACAGTATTCGTTCGGTATAAACCTTTCATTCTGATTGTTTCACAATTTAAAGAGTAATTATTATGAATAAATATATACTATGTGTAAGCGTTAGTCTTTGTTTGTTGATGTCGTCTTGTCTAAATGACGAATTTCTGGAGGTTTATCCCAAAGGACAGCAAACAGAAGCATCGGTCTTTACTACCTATGACAACTTTAAAACGTATACATGGGGATTGTATAACGTGTTCTTCGGATATACGTATGATACAGGGCAAACGGATGAAATTTTCCGTGGTGATTTTGAATCGGATAACATGATAAAAGGATTGGATGGATATGAAGGTCAGTGGGCATATCGCAAAGCAAAGGCTACGGATGAGTCTAAAGATTGGGATTATGATTATATCCGTCGTGTTAACCTGATGCTCGATAATATTGATCATTCGGAAATGAGTGAAACCGAGAGGGAGCATTGGAGAAGTGTGGGATATTTCTTCCGTTCTTATAAATACTTTCAGATGCTTTCTAAATTTGGTGATATTCCTTGGGTAGAGCATGCTTTGACTGAGGAAAGTCCCGAGCTTTATGGAAAACGTGATAGTCGTGACTTGGTGGCTTCCAATATTCTGTCTAATTTGAAATATGCGGAAACACATATTGGCAGTAATATCGAAGCGGATGGGAAAAATACAATTAATATGTATGTGGTGAAAGCTCTTATTTCCCGTTTTGCTTTATTTGAAGGAACTTGTAGAAAATATCATGGTTTGTCGGGAGCGGATACTTATCTGGAAGAATGTGCCCGTGCTTCTGAAGAGGTGATTAAGCAATATCCGAATGTGCATCCTAAATATGATGAGTTGTTTAATTCGGAAACACTGGATGGGGTGACAGGTATTCTTTTGTATAAGGCTTATGAAACCGGACAGTTAATGCATGGTTTGACCCGTATGGTGCGTACAGGTGAATCTTATATTGAGGCAACGAAAGACGCGGTAGACAGTTATCTTTGTACGGATGGACGACCGGTTAGCACGACGACTAGCCGTTATGGGGGTGATAAGAATATGTATGGACAATTCCGTGATCGTGATTACCGGTTGTATTTGACGATCTGTCCTCCATATATGGTGAAGAAAGAAAACGGACCCAGTACGGCTGATTGGAAATATACGGATAATGCACAGGACAGGGAATTTATAGATTTAATGGCTACGATTTCCGGTGAAACTTATCATCGTTTGCCGTCTTCCAATTTTAAAGGATTCACCGTGCAAGGACAACCTCACTTTAAGAATATGAACTGGGGACAGGGCTGGAACGCTTCCCAAATGGGCTTCTGGGTATGGAAATATTATAATACACATACTGTAGCTACCAACGCGAATGGGGTGAATACAACAGATGCCCCGCTGTTCCGTATAGGTGAGGTGATGGTAAACTATGCCGAAGCGATGTGCGAATTGAACAAGTTCGACCAGGCTGCTGCGGATAAGTCTATTAACAAACTTCGGGCAAGAGCTAATGTGGCGAAAATGGTGGTGAATGATATTAATGATGCTTTTGATCCGAAGCGTGATCCTTCCGTTCCTGCTCTTTTGTGGGAAGTGCGTAGAGAGAGACGAGTTGAATTGATGGGCGAAGGTTTCCGTTTGGATGATTTGCGCAGGTGGAAGAAAGGAGACTATGTTAACAAACAACCGCTGGGTGCCTATGTGACAGGGGCTTCGGCCAAGAATTTGAAAGTAACGGGTGGTGCAGGTGCTGATGAAGGATATGTTTATTTCTTTGATACCCCGCTTGGATGGCAGGAACATTATTATCTGTATCCGTTGCCTTTGAAGCAATTGGCGTTAAATACGAATTTGGAACAAAATCCGGTATGGACAAAGTAATTTTAAATTGAAATGATGCACAAGACCTGTAATATTTTAGTATATTGCAGGTCTTGAAAATTTAAGGTAGAAAATGAAAAATAGAATATCAATAAAATATGCGTTTTTTTGTGGAACAGCTTGCTGCATCTCATCTATACTACGTGCACAACAGGATGCATCCCAAATGAATGTGCTTTTTATAATGGCTGATGATATGCGCCCCGAACTGGGGTGTTACGGGGTAGATGTAGTGAAAACTCCTAATATGGACCGTTTGGCGGCAAGTGGCGTCTTGTTTCAGAATGCGTATTGTAATATTCCTGTGAGTGGGGCATCCCGGGCTAGTTTATTGACGGGTGTATATCCTCATTACCCCGATCGCTTTATTAGTTTTTCCGCCTATGCCAGCAAAGATTGTCCCGAAGCAATACCTATTTCGGGATGGTTCACCCGGAATGGTTATCATACTATTTCGGACGGCAAGGTGTTTCATCATATCAGCGATCATGCGGATTCGTGGAGTGAGCCTCCTTACCGGAATCATCCGGATGGATATGATGTATATTGGGCGGAATATAATAAATGGGAACTTTGGATGAATTCGGAATCGGGAAAAACGGTTAATCCGAAAACGATGAGGGGACCTTTTTGTGAATCTGCTGATGTTCCTGATACTGCCTATGATGATGGGAAACTTGCAAACCGAGCTATTCGTGACTTGAAAAGGATGAAGGAGGCTGGCAAACCTTTCTTCTTGGCTTGTGGTTTCTGGAAACCTCATTTGCCGTTCAATGCCCCAAAGAAATATTGGGATTTATATAAACGGGAGGAAATACCTTTGGCTACCAATCGTTTCCGACCTGAAGGATTGCCGGAGCAGGTTCGTAATTCAAGCGAGATATATGCGTATGCACGGGTTGCGGATACGAGTGATATTGACTTCCAGCGGGAGGTAAAACATGGATATTATGCTTGTTTGAGTTATGTGGATGCGCAGATCGGCAAGGTATTGGATGCATTGGATGAACTGGGATTATCGGATAATACAATTGTGGTTTTGTTGGGGGATCATGGCTGGAATCTGGGAGAACATGATTTTATAGGTAAACATAATCTGATGAATACTTCTACTCATGTACCGTTGATTGTCCGTGTGCCGGGAATGAAAAAAGGAAAAACAAAATCGATGGTGGAATTTGTTGATTTGTACCCGACTTTATGTGAACTTTGTAAACTGCCTGTTCCCGCTGAACAGTTAAGCGGGCAAAGCTTTGCCGGGGTATTCAAGAATCTGAAAGCTAAGACGAAAGGTGAAGTCTATATTCAGTGGGAAGGAGGAGATAATGCCGTTGACCGGCGTTATAGTTATGCGGAATGGATGAAAGGCGACGTGAAGAAAGCCAGTATGTTGTTTGACCATCGGATTGACGGGAAGGAAAACAAGAATCGGGTCGATGAAAAAAAATATAAGAATAAGGTTGAATCATTATCTTCTTTTATCAGAATAAAGAAGTCATCATTAAAGAAATAATATGAAAACAGTTTTATTACAGTCCAGCCGTTTGGTATCGGTTGTTTTATTCATGCTTTACGGAATGTCGATGTTTGCCCAGCGACAGGATATCTTGCTAAATAATGATTGGAATTTCCGGTTTTCGCATCAGGTACAGAAGGGAACAGGGGTAAGAGTTGATTTGCCTCATACTTGGAATGCGCAGGATGCTTTGTCCGGTAAGATAGACTATAAACGGGGAATTGGTAATTATGAGAAGAATTTATTTATTCGTCCCGAATGGAAAGGAAAACGTCTTTTTATTCGTTTCGAAGGAGTGAATAACATTGCAGATGTGTTTATAAATCGTCGTCATATAGGTGAGCATCGTGGGGGATATGGAGCTTTTATCTTTGAGATCACAGGAAAGGTGGAATATGGAAAAGAAAACTCTATATTAGTACGGGTGAATAATGGTGAACAGTTGGATATTATGCCTCTGGTCGGTGACTTTAATTTTTACGGAGGTATTTATCGTGATGTACATTTGTTGATTACTGATGAGACGTGTATTTCTCCTTTGGATTATGCTTCCCCCGGAGTACGTCTGATACAGGATAGTGTGAGCCATCGGTATGCTAAGGTACGGGCTATTGTTGATTTATCAAACGGGAGTAGTGGTAATCAGGAAGTGGAGCTTAACGTACGCCTGTTAGATGGTCAAAGGGTGGTGAAAGAAGGAACAAAGAATGTGAATCTTTCTGGAAACGAAGTAATGCAGCAGGAACTTACATTTGAAATCGATCAGCCTCATTTGTGGAATGGTCGTCAGGATCCTTTCCTTTATCAGGCGGAAGTGACTCTTTTCCGGAATGGTCAGATGGTAGATCGTGTTACACAACCGTTGGGACTTCGTTTTTACCGGATCGACCCTGATAAAGGTTTTTTCCTGAATGGAAAACATTTGCCTCTTCAAGGCGTTTGCCGTCATCAGGATAGGAGTGAGGTGGGCAATGCGCTGCGCCCGCAACACCATGAGGAAGATGTGGCATTGATGTTGGAGATGGGAGTGAATGCTGTTCGTTTGGCGCATTATCCGCAGGCTACTTATTTTTATGATCTGATGGATAAAAATGGTATTATTGTATGGGCTGAAATACCTTTTGTGGGTCCTGGTGGATATAATGATAAAGGTTTTGTGGATTTACCTGCTTTCCGTGCCAACGGAAAAGAGCAGCTCAAAGAACTGATTCGTCAACATTATAATCATCCTTCTATTTGTGTATGGGGGCTGTTTAATGAGTTGACGGAGTTGGGAGATAATCCGGTTGAGTACATCAAAAAATTAAATGTGCTGGCACATCAGGAAGATACTACCCGGCCTACGACCTCCGCAAGTAATCAAATGGGAGATTTGAATTTCATAACGGATGCTATTGCTTGGAACCGTTATGATGGATGGTATGGTGGCACTCCCGCTGATTTGGGGAAATGGTTGGATCGAATGCATAAGGATCATCCGGAAATATGTATTGCTATCAGTGAATATGGTGCCGGTGCAAGTATTTACCATCAACAAGATTCGTTGGTTAAAACTGTACCAACCAGTTGGTGGCATCCTGAAAACTGGCAGACGTATTATCACATTGAAAACTGGAAAACAATCTCTTCCCGTCCTTATGTATGGGGGAGCTTTGTCTGGAATATGTTTGATTTTGGCGCTGCACATCGCACTGAAGGAGACCGTCCCGGAATTAATGATAAAGGTTTGGTTACCTTCGACCGGAAAGTTCGTAAAGATGCTTTCTACTTCTATAAGGCCAACTGGAATAGGGAAGAACCAATGCTTTATTTAACAGGCAAACGTAACACAGTACGTACACAACATTTGCAAACAATTACTGCTTTCACGAATCTGTCAGGAGCCGAATTGTTTGTAAACGGTAAGAGTTATGGTAAAGCAATACCGGATTCGTATGCTATTCTGGAATGGAAAAATGTGGAACTAGAACCTGGTGAAAATGAAATAAAGGTTGTTTCCACTAATAAGAAGTTACCTTTGAGCGATAGTTTTCATTGTAGATTGTGATAGGTAGTTTAAATGCTAATCGGAAAGAGCACTGTAAACAAAGTAGGTTTGCAGTGCTTTTTTCTAGGGGTTTCTCTTTTGGGAGATAATAATCCTTCCTGAATCTATAACAGCGGATAATGATACTCCAACAGTATAACAGATCATATCTGACCATAGAAAACCATGTCCAAAGATTAATGCTCCAAGTGTGGTGTTTCGTACAGTATTTGCCCAGTCTGCTTGGTATAGTTGGCTAATTTCTATACAATAAGAAAATAATAAGGAAATAACAATGGTCTTGAGTATAGATAATGACGGGAAAAGAAAGCGTATTCCACAATACACCATGGCTGCCCAAAGCGTATCGCCTGAATACTCTGCGATAAATTCGGGCAATATATCACCATGTTTTCGGGAAGCCAATCCTAACACTATAATTGCGGAAGTAATTGCTAAATAAATCCAACGTTTGTTTTTCACGCAGTAATGTTTTAGTATGGTGCAAATTTATAAAATTAAGTTGGATAACTTGGCAGGATGGATCAAACTCTGATAAAAACAGATTTTATTTACATACTAAACTTTTCGTTCTTTTGAAATGTTATAAGGTCGTTCGAGCTTTATCTCGATAAATGTGTTCATAACCAACCGATTTACGCAATTGTTGTGGAAACGGCTGCAGTTGGTCACTTAAAAAATTAGTAATTAAAATAATAGAGTTATGAAGAATCTTTTTCGACCGTTGTTAGTACTGACAGGATGTATAGTATTGGCGAGTTGTGTAAGTCAGAAGCAATTTAAAGGTTTAAAAACTGATTATACAAAGTTGCAAAAAGAATATCAGGAAAGTCAATTGCAGCTAAGAGAAAATCAGGCACGTTCAACAAGTCTTGAGGAGAGACTTGCCGAAGCGCAGCGGAATAATAGTGAGTTACGCAAGAGCTTGTCCGATATGCAAAGCATCTTGAATAAGAGTCTTACACAGAGCTCTCAAGGGAATATGAATATGGGTAAGTTAATAGATGAGATCAATGCTTCAAACCGTTTCATCCAGCATTTGGTTAAAGAAAAGAATAGATCAGACTCTTTGAATCTCGTAATGGTCAATAAACTTACCCGTTCGCTTACCCGTGAAGAGATGCGTGACTTGGATATTAAGGTATTGAAAGGTGTTGTATATATTTCCTTAGCAGATAACATGCTTTATAAATCAGGAAGTTATGAAATTAGCAATAAAGCAGAGGCTGTGCTTAGTAAAATAGCCAAAATCATTCAGGACTACAAAGATTATGATGTTCTGGTAGAAGGAAATACAGATACCGATCCGATATCTCGTACGAATATACGTAATAATTGGGATTTGAGTGCGTTGCGTGCTTCATCTGTTGTTCAGGCATTACAGAATATTTATGGTATAAATCCCAAACGCCTGACTGCTGCCGGTCGAGGTGAATTTAATCCGGTAGCCGGTAATGATACGGCAGAAGGAAAAGCTCGTAACCGCCGGACCGAGATTATTATAACTCCTAAACTGGATCAGTTTATGGATTTGATAGATCAGGCTCCTGATAATTCTTCATCAGGTATAATGGGGGATGAGAATACAAAAGAGTAAAGGAAATATTTCCATCTAGGGCTAATAATAAAGCGATGAATTTGAATTCATCGCTTTATTATTAGCAATTTGAAACAGATACAGTAAAGTGTTAGAGGTATCTATATTTTATTTTCAGAGCTTGAGAAATTGCTCTATTTTATAGAGAGTCCGATTTGAAATGAGTATTGCTGATTTTAAATGTTTTCGGCAGATGGACCTATTTTGAAAATTCAAACTCATATGGATAAGGAGTTTGATTCCATGAAACCCATTCTATCTTTCCATAATTATGCAAATCACATGGGAAAACCACAGAATAGTCCCATGGATTATATCGATATGGTATGTCAACATATTGACAAGCATATTTATTTGAATATAGCCAATGATATCCTGTTTTAGAGTCGCTATATATTGCTACCATAAAATATTTACCAATCTTTACTTTAGCGGAAGTATATGTTTCCTTTATTGACGAGGCAAATATAGAATAAGTAGCATCAACTATGCTACCATCTTTCTTTTTAATTTTTGATTTTGACAGCAAATTCCAAGTTTCATCTTGTATTTTTTGATAATCAAGTATATTCCCTGAAAAAGTTTGCTTTTTCACATCAAATTCCTCATTGTTGTCAGCCTTAAATAATAAAAATGTGGTGGAAATATTTTCGTAATCAGACTCTGGAGTAAGAGCTTTGTATCCATTTAGCCAAATTTCCTGAATGTCACTTTTTTCTTCATCACTTTTACTACATCCAACTACTATCAGTGCAGTCATAATTAAAAATAGAAGTTTTTTCGGGCTGACCCCAAAGGAACCCTGAATGCATTTGATGCTGTCAAGTTTCTCTTGGTATTCATTGAGTATATTACGTAGTTTGGTATTGATTAGTGCTGCGTCTGGACGTTTGACTACTTGCCCGTTTTTGAATTGTGAAAGACTGTCGACTTTGAATCGAGTGACAATGTACTTTGTTTCTTCTTTGTGATGGATGGCTATACAAATTTTGTGAGATCCATCACTTAACACCTTTGCTGGGATTAGAGCTAATCTGATTGTTGCCATAGTTTCAAAATTTAGAGAAAACACTCGGACAAGATTTCGACAAGGTAAATTGCTCAAAAGTGAGAGTTTTCTCGTTTTTTTTTAATCAATAGCAGCTAATTAGAAAAGTAAAAAGGCTGATTAACCATTTGATAATCAGCCTTTCTGCTAAGTGATTCCGCTGCGATTCGAACGCAGGACCCACGCCTTAGAAGGGCGTTGCTCTATCCAGCTGAGCTACGGAACCAGCCTTATTTGCGGATGCAAAGGTAGTGCTTTTTATGAAAACTCAAAAACTTTCCGGCACTTTTTTATTCATATTTTTCTTTATGGCTATGAATCAGTAATTTATAAAAGAGAAATATTTTGTTTACTTATATGATTGGGGAGGAATGAATAGGAAAACGTCATTTTTACGAAGAATAACGAACGTTATATAGGTTTCAAAAAGGTCAAAAAAATAAAATACGGTTGTGTTTTTCTATTATAACTTCTACTTTTGAACGATAAACAACTAAAAAACACATAAAGTTATGAAGAAATTGATTTTTTTATTTGCATTTTGTATTGTAGTGACTAATGTTTTTGCACAAACCGCCCCAGAGCAATTGAAAAAAGAAGGAAATGATGCATTTAATGCTAAAAATTATCCAGTAGCGTATGCGAAGTTCAGCGAATATCTGAAACAGACTAATAATCAGGATTCTGCAACAGCTTACTATTGTGGTATAGCAGCAGACGAAGTGAAAAAGTATGCGGAAGCCGTGACCTTTTTCGATATTGCTATTCAGAAAAAATTTAATATAGGAAATGCGTATGCTCGTAAAGCTTTGGCTTTAGATGCACAAAAGAAGACTGCTGAATATGTAGCTACATTAGAAGAAGGGCTGAAAGTCGATCCTAAGAATAAGACAATGGTGAAGAATTATGGTCTTCATTATCTAAAAGCAGGACTTGCAGCACAGAAAGCAGGAAAAGCAGAAGAAGCTGAAGATTGTTTTAAGAAAGTAATTCCTTTGGATCACAAGCAATATAAAACAAATGCATTGTACAGTTTAGGAGTTCTGTGCTATAATGATGGCGCTAATATCCTGAAGAAAGCTGCTCCTTTGGCAAATTCTGATGCAGATAAATATGCTGCAGAAAAAGAAAAAGCTGATGGTAGATTTAAAGAAGCATTAGACTATCTGGAAGAAGCTGCTAAGATCTCTCCGGAAAATGAAAATGTGAAGAAGATGCTTCCTCAAGTGAAAGCTGTTATGAAGTAATTTGACCAATTTTATAAATGATAAAGGGTTGCCGATATGACACGTCGGACAACCCTTTTTTATTGCTATCTTTTTCTAATCTATACTTTTTGTGTACATTTGCCTTCCCTAAACGTAGAAGTATTTTATATGCACTTATATAATAAGGAACAGGCTATTAAACGAATGAACCAGTTGGGACAACTCCACCGTCCTTTCATTTTCATTATAAATTATCTACAAGATGTATCTTATATAGAGGAGGTTGCCGCTGTTGATTCCGCTGAAGTTTTGTATAATTTGAATGGATTTACCAATCAGATTATATCGGCTGAAGATGATATAGCTACTTACTCCGCAAAAACAGTGCCTTCACTACATTGGCAGCCTTTCGCAGAATCTTTCTCTTCTTATCAACGTTCGTTTAATATCGTGCGACGGAACATCCTGGCAGGAAATAGTTTCCTTACGAATTTGACGTGTCGCACTCCGGTAGAAACCAATCTCACTCTGAAAGATATTTATTTTCATTCAAAAGCGATTTATAAGCTGTGGATTAAAGATCGTTTTACGGTTTTCTCTCCTGAAATATTTGTTAGAATTCATCAAGGAAAAATTAGCTCATATCCGATGAAGGGAACCATTGATGCTTCAATTCCCTCTGCTGCTCAATTATTGATGAATGATCCGAAAGAGACTGCCGAACATGCTACCATTGTAGATCTGATTCGTAATGATTTAAGTATGGTTGCCAACCGGGTGTCAGTTTCCCGGTATCGGTATATGGACAGGTTACAGACTAATCGGGGAGTCATTTTCCAGACGAGTTCTGAAATTCAGGGTATATTGCCTGAAAATTATCAGGAGCATTTGGGAGATATTATTTTCAGGCTATTACCAGCCGGTTCTATTACCGGTGCTCCAAAGAGAAAAACGATGCAGATTATTCAGGAAGCTGAAACCTACGACAGAGGATTTTATACGGGAGTTATGGGATATTCTGATGGCATTGATTTAGATAGTGCCGTTATGATACGATTTGTAGAACAGGAAGGAGAGAAGATGTATTTTAAAAGTGGAGGTGGGATCACCTGCCAGAGTGATGTGGAAAGCGAGTATAATGAAATGAAACAAAAAGTATATGTACCCATTTATTGAGACTATCCGGATAGAGGATGGACAGATTTATAATCTTGATTATCACACAGAACGCTTTAATAAAACCCGTGCAGCTTTTTGGAAAGACAGCACTCCGCTGGATTTACGGGAATTTATATCTCCGCCAACTTTAAATGGAATTCATAAATGCCGGATTGTATATGGAAAAGAAGTGGAAGAAGTTACGTATGCGCCCTATCAGATGCGACAGGTATCTTCTTTGCATTTGGTTGTGTCTGATACCATTGATTATACTTATAAAAGTGCGTATCGGGAAGAACTGAATGCCTTGTACGCTCAAAGAGGAATGGCGGATGATATTTTAATTGTGAGAAATGGCTATCTGACAGATACCTCTATAGCTAATGTTGCTCTCTATGACGGACATACCTGGTTCACACCGGCTCATCCGTTACTCCGTGGGACGAAACGAAGCGAATTTCTGGACAGGCAGCTCATTGTTGAGAAAGACATTCCGCAAATATGTCTGAAAGACTATTCCCATATCATGTTATTCAACGCAATGATTGACTGGAAACGCATTATATTGCCTATAAATGAGAAACATTTAATTCTATAAACTATAATTAACTGAAATATACAGAGAACTGCTGAACAAAAGTCTCTTTTGTACTGTTATATTTATGTGTTTTTCATAGTATTAGATATAAGATTAATTAAAGAGATTGTACTTCACTTGTGAAAGCTAAAGTACGTCAGAGACAGAAGAGTCTGTTTTTTTGATAAATGTGTTAGAGCATCGGTTTTACCAGGCCGATGCTTTTTTTATGTCCTTTTACCCCCTTTTGTAGTTTATATGAAATAAAATTTGTACGTTTGTAGAGTAATAATAGAAAATGATAAAGATGAACATACCCGTTATCTTTCAGTTTTTAAAAGATCTTTCCGCGAATAATAATCGTGAGTGGTTTAATGAGCATAAGGCAGAATATGAAACAGCCCGTGCCGAGTTCGACAACTTCTTGGCAACAGTGATTGCCCGTATTTCCCTGTTTGATGAAACTATCCGGGGGATTCAGCCCAAAGACTGTACTTATCGCATTTACCGGGATACCCGCTTCTCTGCGGATAAAACACCTTATAAAATACATTTCGGAGGTTATATCAATGCCAAAGGAAAGAAGTCTGATCATTGTGGATATTATGTACACTTGCAGCCGGATGGTTCTATGCTTGCCGGAGGAAGCCTGTGTCTGCCTACCAATATCCTGAAAGCCGTGAGACAATCTATCTATGATAATATCGAAGAGTTTGTTGCGATCGTAGAAGATCCGGAGTTTAAGAAATACTTTCCGGTGATAGGGGAGGATTTTCTGAAAACAGCTCCGAAAGGTTTTCCGAAAGATTTCAAGTACATTGATTATTTGAAATGTAAAGAATACGTTTGCTCTTATAATGTTCCCGATAACTTCTTCACCCGACCGGATATGTTGGAACAGATCGACAAAGTGTTCCGGCAATTCAAACGGTTTGCCGATTTTATAAACTATACGATTGATGATTTTGAATAAATAATGCCTAGAATATAAACTTTAAAATTTAACTTATATGGTAGTAGATACTTTAGAAAATCTGGAGAAATATGCGTCTTTAAACCCTCTGTTTGCACAAGCTATTGAATTCTTGAAGTCTCATGACCTCCAAGCCATGGAAGTTGGTAAGACAGAATTGAAAGGAAAAGATCTGTTGGTGAATATTGCACAAACCAAACCTAAAACAAAAGAGGAAGCCAAACTGGAAACTCATAACGAATTTATAGATATTCAAATCCCATTGTCGGGAACAGAAATAATGGGGTATACTGCTGCTAAAGACTGTGTTCCGGCAGATGCACCTTATAACGCGGAAAAAGATATTACTTTCTTCGAAGGATTAGCAGAAACATACGTTGCCGTAAAACCGGGAATGTTTGCTATCTTTTTCCCACAAGACGGTCATGCTCCCGGTATCACTCCAGATGGTGTGAAGAAAGTAATCGTAAAAGTAAAAGCATAATCCTAATTCAATTCTGATATGGAAAAGACACTTAATCTCGTAAAAAACGATCCCTGGCTGGAGCCTTTTGCCGGTGCTATCACCGGACGCCATCAGCATGTATTAGACAAAGAAGCTGAATTGACGAATAAGGGAAAACAAACCCTTTCAGATTTTGCATCAGGGTATCTTTATTTTGGATTGCATCGCACCGATAAGGGGTGGACTTTCCGTGAATGGGCTCCTAATGCTACTCATATTTATATGGTGGGTACATTTAATAATTGGGAGGAAAAAGCCGCCTACAAGCTGAAAAAGCAAGAGAATGGCAATTGGGAAATCAACCTCCCGGCGGATGCCATTCATCATGGCGACCTTTATAAACTGAATGTATATTGGGAAGGCGGACAAGGCGAACGTATTCCTGCATGGGCTACACGTGTGGTACAGGATGAACAGACCAAAATATTCAGTGCACAAGTCTGGGCTCCGGAGAAACCCTATAAATTCAAGAAGAAAACATTTAAGCCTGACACGAATCCACTGTTGATTTATGAATGTCATATCGGAATGGCACAGCAGGAGGAAAAAGTGGGCACATATAATGAATTCCGCGAGAAAATCCTTCCTCGTATTGCTGAAGAAGGATATAATTGTATCCAGATTATGGCTATTCAGGAACATCCATATTATGGAAGCTTCGGCTATCATGTATCCAGTTTCTTTGCTGCCTCTTCGCGTTTTGGTACTCCCGATGAATTAAAAGCACTGATTGATGCTGCTCATGAGATGGGTATTGCTGTGATTATGGACATCGTTCATTCACATGCAGTGAAGAATGAAGTAGAAGGACTAGGAAACTTTGCCGGTGATCCGAATCAATATTTTTATCCGGGCGCTCGTCGCGAACATCCCGCTTGGGACTCTCTCTGCTTCGATTATGGCAAGAACGAAGTGATCCACTTCCTATTGTCAAACTGCAAGTACTGGCTGGAAGAATATAAATTTGACGGATTCCGTTTTGATGGAGTAACTTCTATGTTATATTACAGCCATGGACTGGGTGAAGCTTTCTGTAACTACGGAGATTATTTCAACGGTCATCAGGATGATAATGCAATTTGTTACCTGACACTGGCTAATGAAGTGATTCATCAGGTAAATCCGAAGGCGATAACCATTGCCGAAGAAGTTTCCGGTATGCCGGGACTGGCTGCCAAAGTAGAAGATGGCGGTTACGGCTTCGATTATCGTATGGCCATGAATATTCCGGACTACTGGATCAAGACAATCAAAGAAAAGATCGATGAAGACTGGAAACCTTCCAGTATGTTCTGGGAAGTAACCAACCGTCGCCAGGATGAAAAGACCATTTCGTATGCAGAAAGTCATGACCAGGCATTGGTAGGAGACAAGACGATTATCTTCCGCCTGATTGATGCCGATATGTACTGGCACATGCAGAAGGGAGACGAAAATTATGTTGTCAACCGTGGTATTGCTTTGCATAAAATGATCCGCTTGCTGACCTCTTCGACTATCAACGGAGGTTATCTGAACTTTATGGGAAATGAATTCGGGCATCCCGAATGGATTGACTTCCCACGTGAAGGTAACGGATGGTCGTGCAAATATGCCCGCCGCCAATGGGATTTGGTGGACAACAAAAATCTGACCTATCACTATATGGGTGATTTTGATAAAGAAATGCTGAAAGTTCTCAAGAGTGTGAAAGATTTCCAGGCAACACCAGTTCAGGAAATATGGCATAATGATGGCGATCAGGTACTGGCATACGAACGGAAAGACCTTATATTTGTCTTTAACTTTAATCCGAAGCAGTCATTCACTGATTATGGATTCCTGGTAACTCCGGGAGCTTATGAAGTGATACTGAACACTGACGATGTAGCATTTGGAGGAAATGGTTTGACAGACGACTCTGTCGTGCACTTCACTATTACCGATCCGCTGTACAAGAAGGAAAAGAAAGAGTGGCTGAAACTCTATATTCCTGCCCGTACTGCCGTAGTACTTAGAAAGAAAAAATAATTTTATCTTTAAACCAATAAGCCCCCGCAGATATTCAATAATATTTGTGGGGGCTTTTTGGTTTATTACCCTATTCTATGATTCAGTTCCTAGTTTGCCAGAAAGGTACTTGGCCCGAGAATATCATACATATCACTAACATTGCGCGTTTTGAGCAATATCCCTTGTGGAGTATAGAATAACTGATATTTGATGTCGACATTATCTTGCCCTACCTTAATTACTATAATAGCCTGCCATTTGGGAAACTCCACCATTGTCACATTATCTACCACCCAATTTGCGTATGGCCCGGATACAAAGGCATTATAGACTGTTGGGGTCAGTCGGTCGAGACTGACAAGATCAGTCAGTGTCATCACCCATTGTCCCCGGACGTTGAACCACACATTTTTAGTAAATCCGTTCATTGCAAAGTTGGCACAATAATATCCATCGTCTTGTGACCAGGCGACGCCATTTGCTTTAGGATACATTTTCTTGAAAGTTGACTGTACATTGCCGGGAGGGGTATCTCCAAAGACAGATGTAGATAATAGCAGAAACAATGCGATTGCACAAATCATAAATTTCTTCATAAGCTTTGAGTTTAGAGGATTATTTATCTACCTAAACAGCCTTTGAGAATATTTGTTTGAGTGATGTGCATAAAATAATCCCCCGGTCATTCATAAGTGGCCGAGGGATGAAGAGTATACAGATCTTAGGCTTTTTACTTAAAAAGTAATCTTTAGAATCTTTCCGTTATAACCTCCGACTGAAACATCCGTGGGTTTATAAGGTAATAGGCTGATTTCTTCTTTAGCGCCCGTCATCAAATCAGTGGCCTGATAAGACTCCATTTGAGGAATCTGTAAAAAGTCGAAAGCATGCGAAGGTACATTGACGGCAACATCTACCAGTTGACTGTCGAAATTAATAACGAAAAACAGAATCTCATTTTTATATTTTCGCATAAAGGTATATTGTTTATGCTCATTGAAACGCCATCCGTTTATATTGGCATACATTAAGTCAAAAAATACTCCCTTGCTGATTGCCTGCTCTTCGTTACAAATCGTCAGTACTTTTTGGTAGACAGAGTAGAGGTGTTTATGTTCTTCAGTAAGCATCTTCCCGTCAAATTTACCTCCGTTGCGCCAGCGTCGTATGGTGTCTACACTCCAATAATCGAATATGGTAGTTCGTCCGTCCCTTCCGCTGAATCCTTCACTATCCATGCCCAGTTCTCCAAACTCCTGACCGAAGTAGATCATCATAGGATTAGTGTTCATACAGGCGGAAACGATCAGTGCGGGAATTCCTTTACGCGGGTTTCCGGCAAAGAAATCAGAAGCGATACGTTGCTCGTCGTGGTTCTCCAGGAAGTTGAGCATCTTTTTCTCTATTCCATTCAGGCTTTGCCAGCAATGAGTGATAGCGGATGCAGATTCATATCCACAAGCTACATTACGTAACGTGTCATACAGGCCTACCTTATCATACAAGTAATCAAACTTGCCACGGAACAGATAGCTACGGTATTCACCTGGATTGTAAACCTCTGCGATGAAAAGTATTTCAGGATAAGCCTCTTTTACTTGAGGAATAGCCCATTCCCAGAATTCAACAGGAACCATTTCGGCCATGTCGCAGCGGAAACCGTCAATGTCTTTTGATGCCCAGAAAAGAAGAATGTCCAGCATCTTTATCCAAGTATCCGGAGTCGGGGAAAAGTGGCAGGTACCTCCATTCTGATAATCCACTCCATAGTTTAATTTCACTGTTTCATACCAGTCGGTGATATTGGGAGTAGCATCAAAACGATTGTTACCGGTAGCTTTCGCCGGGAATTCCCGGTAAGGCTCTGCTGCACCGTCTTTCATGTCGAACTGGGCATGGAGTTCCGCTTGCGGAATATAATAGAAATTATTATATGGGCTGAAAGATTGGCTGGAGTCATCGTTAGCTCCCAATTCGGTCGTACCGTCCGGTTGTGCATCCGAGTGATATTGGCGTGCTACGTGATTAGGTACAAAATCAATAATTACTTTCAGACCTGTGCGATGTGTGCGATGTACCAGATTCTCAAATTCTTTCATACGTCCTTGCACGTCGTTAGCCAAGTCAGGATCTACATCATAATAATCCTTGATAGCATACGGAGAACCAGCTTTTCCTTTCACAATAGCAGGATGATCCGGACTGATATTATAACGGCGATAGTCCGTTTGAGTGGCATGCTCGATGATGCCTGTATACCATATATGTGTAGCACCTAATTTCTTGATTTCACCAAGTGCTTTGAGCGTGAAATCAGCCATTTTCCCGCAACCATTGGTGGCAATGTCTCCATTGTAGACACAGTGGTTGTTGTTATTTCCAAACAGGCGGGTGAATACTTGGTAGATAATTATTTTATTTTCGTCATTCATATAGAGTAGATTATTAATATTCGTATTCATTCTTGTTTCTGATGGATAGGAGATTATTTCCATATTTTCCCCTTTTCTTCCAACAGTTGACTAAGTACTTCGTTAGCTGTATTATAGCCTTGCCCGAAGATTTCTTCAGCTTTTTCCAGTTCGGTGTTACTGTACCCGTATAGGTTGTATGGTTCGATTAATAAATCGCATTTTTCTCTTTCGGGAAAGGTATTGGCGCGGAACATGAAATGGAATGAGCGCATAGCAATGCTTACAATATTCATTTTGTAATCCTGTGCCATGATGGGACTTACGTTGACAGCTACCACTTTATTGCAAACCCTGCGCAGGGTAGAGACCGGAAGATTCATCATCAATCCTCCATCCACATAGTTAGTGCCGTCTATGTTGACCGGAGAAAACATGACAGGCATACAGCAGGAAGCGGCGACCCGTTCCGCTATGCTTCCCCGATGAAAGTGAACCATGCGACCGTGATCGAGGTCAGTTGCTGTGATAATCAGGGGAAGTTGTAGCTCTTCCAGATTTTTTGCTTTTAAGTTAGTCCGGAGAAAATCAATAAATTCACAGAGGTCAAATAGTCCCTTCTTGGGAATCACCAGTTTGGTTAAATCCTGGAATTTATGTCCGGAGAAATAATCAAGTACTTTGTGCGGCTCGTTGCCGTCCGCGTAAAAGACACCTGCAAGTGCCCCTGCACTTACTCCAGAGATGATTTCCGGTTTAATATCATGTTCCAAAAGAGCTTGCATGACTCCCAAATGGGCAAATCCTTTAATAAATCCTCCGCTTAGTGCATAGCCAATCTGATATTTCCGGCTATTCCAGTTATTTGTGAATACCTCCATGAATTGCTTTCTTTAGTTCGCCACGAATTTAGTGAATTTATTGAAAGTAGGAGGAATATAATGGATAGTTTTTTTTAAATCCATACCATCTGTCTTGTTCACATTTGAAATAAACCGTCATAGAACATAAAACACGGATGGAAACTCTGCTCCGGCACCATGCCGGTCAGAATCCGAAATCGTCTATCTCAACTTTGTGCTCTTCGCTTTCTTTGAATGGTTTTGCTTCTTTTTGTACGGGATTTCCTTCGATATAGATGGCACGGAATGGACGGGCTGGGCAAACATATTCACATCCTCCACAACCTACACATATTTCTTTATTTACATGAGGAATCGTCAATCCGTCCTTATACGGCACCATCGCTACTGCTTGTGTGGGACAGTGTTCGGAGCAGGCTCCGCAACTGGTTCCATCAGTATAAACAATGCAATTTTCCTCGATGAAAACAACATATCCCATTTGTGTAAGATGTTTTTGCTCTACATTTATGGGAAGAATTGCTCCATTGGGACAGACATCTCCACAGACAGTACAGTCAAAGTTACAAAATCCTTTCTCAAAGCTAACAGTAGGTTGCATCATGCCTGCCAAGCCATATTCCATAAAAGCCGGTTTCAAGATATGAGAAGGGCATTTGCTGACACAAAGATGACAGGATGTGCATTGCTGTTGGAAGTGTTCCCGACTGATAGACCCCGGAGGAGTGATCGGATTTTCCTTTTTGTATGCCTTCTTACCTTCCAAGCTTGCTACAGATTCCTTGGCTTGGGAGATGAGTTTGGGGGTTGCTCCGGCAGTAACAAGACCGGCAACCAAAAAACGGCGTTTGGATGAATCCAAATCCGGTGATGATGGTGCAGGAGTTTCTACATCAGACTGTTTTTTTAAAGAAGGGGCGTAAACTAATGCTTTTTGTTTGCATACTCCCAAACAGTTGAAACAATCTACACAACGACTATAATCAATAGCGTGTTCTTTACTATTGATGCAAGCTGCTTTGCATTTGGTGGCACAAAGCCCGCATCCATTACATTTGGCAGTATCAATACGGACTTTGAATAATGAAAATCGGCTCAATAACCCCAATATTGTTCCTACGGGACAAATCGTATTGCACCATGTCCGTCCATGTTTCCATGCCATTACAAAGATGACTGCAAGAGTAATAATAGCGATGAGAAGGGAAGAAATGCTCAAGATGGAGGTGTCTACCTGATAAAATGTATAATTGTCAAATCTGGCAAAGAGTGATTCCAGCAGATTATTCCCCAGCATATAGATAGGTTTGAATATGTGCACTACCACACGTCCATACGCACTGTACGGATCGAGCAAACCAACAATAAATGTAAATCCACATAGAAACCCGACCACTGTCAGTCCGAGCACACCCCAGCGCAATTTGTTTTTTGCAGGACTGTAACTATATCTTTTTTTCTTTTTTCCCGTTGCTTTGGAAATTCGTGCAATCACATCCTGCAAGATACCCATAGGGCAGATTGTAGAACAATATACACGCCCGAATAAAAGCGTTAACACAATGAGAAATAATAAGATACCTATACTTAGTGAAAAGATGGCTGGAATAAATTGCAAATGTGCCAGCCGATGAAAACTGTTCGGTAATATTTCTGCGAAATCGAGAAAAAAGAAAGAAATCAGCACAAATAAAAGTGCTGAGATTCCAATACGTAGCCTTCTTAACATGGTTGTTTTACATCTTAATTCGCTTGACATTCAATTTGTCAATGTTCATGGTTCCTATTTTCAATGCTTCCCCATTGGCGAGATGTCCTACTGTATCCAGTGGCATCTCACGTACTTGATTGAAGAACTTGGCAGCAGCCGTATCCACGGCTACAATATCCGGTGAGATAAACAATCCTTTTGCCAGTACAACATCGGATGCAGAGCGTCCCCGGGGACCGTTTGTTTTCATGATCCGGTAGGCGTCTACTACGTTGAGTACAGCTTTCTTCTGTAATGTACAGATATCTGCGATGCATTGTTGCAAATCGTTCTGGTGGAAGAATCCGCGATCCCACACAATCCCCATGTGATTTTTCATGGAGATAGTCAGATTGGCACCTCCGTGATTCTTCAGAATAGGAACATTGATCCATACATCACAATCCAGAATCGCTTCGTGCACTTTGGCTTTCTTCATCTTTTTGCCTTTTGGCAGATCAATTGGTTTGTAATACGACTCCAGATGTGCAGGCATTACTTTGGCTCCGGCTTTTTTGGCAGCAGCTTCAATACCACTGTTTTTGTAGCATTTCTGCCAATCGTCACAAGTATGGTCGAACACGACCACTTCTTTAGCTCCGGCGGCAAAACATTGTCTGACGATTTCTTCAATCAGTTTCGGATTCGTATTTCCTGCCAGTTCCGGCACTTTATCCCAACCGATATTAGGTTTTACAACCACTTTCTGTCCCGGTTTCACGAATTGCTTCATACCCCCCAGTTCGCTTATGGCACGGCGGAACATCTCTTCGGGTTCTCCGCCCATAACGGCCACCAGATCAGGATTGCTTCCGTTTGCTTTATTGATTGTTTGAGTTAACACCTCCATAGCCTCCGAACGCTGTATAGTCAAGGCGGCTCCGGTGATAGCTACTGTTTTTAAAAAATCCCTTCTGTCCATCTTTCTATATTAGTTTAGAGTTTGGCAATTGCTTTCAGGAGGGCGTATCCGCCGAACCATTGCAGTAACATTCCCGGAATACCGATACGGAAGTCCTGTACTGCTTCGTAGAAACTTCCGACGATGGCCCATTCAAATGCAACGCCTATGACCTGATAAGTGAGTACGACACCAAGAATGGCCAGTAATGAAACCGATTTTATAGTACGTGCTGCAAGAGCTGAAGCTCCGGCGAGTAAGGACGATTTGATTAATAGGATGGGAAGTACCGCTTCCGAGGGCATGGCAAACAATAAATGATTGATGACTGGTGAAAGAATAGCAGTCAATAATCCTACAAGAAAACCATATTTATAAGCCGCAATCAGCGTGAAAAAATAAATAGGTAACAGGGTAGGACCACCATAAGGTACAAGATGGCATAATTGTGGAAGTGCAATGTTACCCGCTACAAATAGTAAGGCGAACAGGTAGGTTTTCACATTGCTGTGTTTCAGCGAATAGAGTTTGACGGATGTTTCCATTTTCGTTGATACTTTAATGTTGAATAGAACGATAATATATTAATAATAAGACTTTTCTCCAGATAAAAGGTTTAATCCGACTGATATATTATTTTAATCCTGTAGGAAAAGAAAGTTTCAGGCGCTTGAAACTTTTAGTTTCCCGGCATGAAACTAATGGTTTCTCGGTGTGAAACTGATGGTTTCAAAGCGTGAAACTATAAGTTCCACACTGGGAAACAAAATAGGACAGGCAGGGATTGATATTCAGAAAATATCTGTCTTGATAATGAATTGTCAGTATCAAGTGGCAGTTTCTTCCTATAACAACGAAAGAGAAGCCTTGTATGTTCGGAATAAGCATACCTAATGTCCCGATAATTGTATAATGATATGCAATTTCGTTATGGGAGATTATCCGTTCATTCTTTCTTTAATCTTTCCCCATGCATGCGTATCGAATAGACAACTTTGGCGCATCGTCTCATACATCTCTTTAAATCTGGACATAGGTATGGTATAGCTTAGTTTGTCAGCTTCGAAATGAGGGCGAACCGATGGGTCGAAGAAACCGAGGAAAGTGCGTTTGCCTCCTTTACGATTCTCTATCGTGGCTTGCGTCACTACAGCACTACAGCCGGAACCAAAGGTAGAAACGACGCAATCTGCTGCGTTATTATCATAAAAAGCCCAAGTGGTCAAGCCCGAAAGCATATCCGGATTTGCCAGAAATACGACACCTTCTATTTCTTCAAGGCTTTCTACCTTATCTATACGTGCAAAATGAAGATACTTGTTTTCTGTTCGGGGAACTCCGATTTGCTGTATAAAGTCGATGACCATTTCAGGAGTCTGTTTGTATTTCTCTTTGAGCGAAACGAAAGTCGGTACACGTTCTGGCATTTCGGTGAAGCCAGTATAGAATTTACCGCCGCCACAACCGATGTTTTCAGCATTCAGGCTGATAATACCACCATCTCTTACCGTCTTCATACCTTTGAAGAAGCAACCGTTTATCTTTTCTGTTTCTCCTTTTTGCTCGTCCGAGTACCAGAAAACAAGAGGCAATTCAGCATTTTCTCCGAATGCCTCTTTGAAATTTTGAATAAAAGTTTGGATGTCCATAAGCTTATCAATTTTGGTTCTTTATGTAGGTCTTTCTACAAAGTTAGAATAAAAAAGGATAAGTGCAAGTGATTTAAAAGTTAATGTTTGATACACTTTTCTTACACTCTTCCAGCTTCTCCAATCCCTCTTTCGACAGTTTGGGGTAATGTAAATCCAATTGCTGCATCCGGTCACAAATAATTCGTCCTACTGCGTAACGCATGAACCATTTATTATCGGCAGGGATTATATACCATGGAGCCAGTTCCGTTGATGTCTCCGTCAGTACATCGGCATAAGCATTCATATAGTCCTCCCAGAATTGACGCTCTTTGATGTCCGCCGAAGAGAATTTCCAGTTTTTAGATGCATCGTCCAGTCGCTCCATGAATCGATTTTTCTGTTCGGCTTTCGATACATTGAGAAAGAATTTCAGGACAATCGTTCCATTCTCCGTCAGATAGCGTTCAAAATCGTTGATCTGTCGATAACGACGCTTCCAGAAGTCGGGATCAATGTCATTTATGGTTTCGACACCTGGTAACTTGTTGGATAGAATAATTTCCGGATGCACTTTGGCAATCAGCACATCTTCGTAGTGCGAACGGTTGAAAATGCCGATTCGTCCTCTTTCCGGGAGAGAGCGATTGATACGCCAGAGATAATCATGGTCCAGTTCTTCAGCAGACGGTTGTTTGAACGAATACACTTGGCATCCCTGTGGGTTAATGCCGGACATCACATGCTTGATAGTCCCGTCTTTTCCTGCAGCATCCATCGCCTGAAAGATAATCAGGATTGAATACCGGTCTTGCGCATAAAGCATACTTTGCAGCTCCGAAAGCTTCTCAATATCCTTTGCCAGTTGTTCTTTAGCGTCTTGCTTGGATAAATCGCCAGTGAATGACGAGTCAAAATCCGATACCAACTGTTTCTTTCCGGGCTTTGCCAGCAGGTCTTTTAGAATATCCTTTTTCATGTGACGGTAGTTTTAATAGTTCTATTTAAATTAAACAGTTGAGGCAGTCAATTGGTTTTTATAATCAGTATGTTTGAGACATTTCATGAGAAAGAGGCTTCTTGACGGATAATGACCAAAAATGAACGGATATTGCTCTGGTATCATGAAGGAATTTATCCGAAATTTGCAATCGAATTAGTACTATATAATAAAAGAAACAATGAAGTATTTGAATAAAGAAATCAATGGTATCACCCTTTCGCGTATCGGACTGGGTGCCATGAGAATGGCTGACGTTCAGCAGGGAGTCGACACGATACATGCCGCGCTAGACAGTGGAATTACGTATCTGACTTTTATGGTCACGGAGAAAGTGAACTGGTGATCCGCGAGGCTTTGAAAACCCGGGAGCGCGGAGACATTTTTATTGCCGTCAAGTTTGGTGGAATGCTCACTTCAGATGATCGGTTCTATGGTATTGACGTCCGTCCGCAGAACGTACAAAATTATCTGGTTTACACTTTGAAACGATTAGGCACAGATTACGTTGAACTCTATCAGCCAGCACGCATCAATCCGCACATCCCGGTGGAAGATACTATTGGTGCCGTTCTCCGTCGCCATACCTATGCCAGCGGCAGTTATCAAGGTCAAAGAATAGATTTATAATCTGATTCTTGATGACATAAGAGTGGTAGACGTGTTCTTTATCAGGAATATAACTTTTAATGAGTTCAACCTGTTTTCTCAAACGCAGGCTTTCTTCCTCACTCAACTCTTGCCTGGTATGTAATTTCTTCAACTGACCCGCCTGTTGCAGACGGATGCCGGATGTCATAGCCATTATTTCCTTTTTCAATTCAGCAGAATGAATGATGAGATAGCCCTTGAAATCGGCTGAATAAGCTGTGTGCTCTATAATATCATCCGGATACACCTGCATCACCATGTTCTTTTTCAGTGTATGCGATAAATAGTTTATTCCTATTGTAATTTCTCCGGAAAGAACAAAGATGAGGGAATAGCCTTTTAAGCGTATCGGATAGTTTTTGACTTGAACCGGCGAACGACGGGAGTTATCTATATCTATGACGGACAATTGCTCCTGAAAGGTAGCTTCTGCGGATATTCTTTCAAAGTATTCTGGCAAAGCTAAATCTACCACCTGTTCCATAAAAACACTATTATAATTTGTAGAAAACAAAGTTCGCACTATTCTTACAGAAAAAAGAGAGTATAGGCCACTTTGTTTTAGTCAGAATCCGATATTACATATTTTTAAGACGATAGCGTCTTCAATCGGGAGAAAAACAGACATTCAACTTCGTTTTCAATAATAATTACTTATATTTGTCCGGATATGGAATAAGAAAAACCGATATGAAGTATTTGTTAATATGTGCAGGCTTGCTTCTCATAGTCTTTCACTCATGGGGACAGGAGAGGCTTGCGGATAGAATCGCTCCTCCGTCAGGATATGTTAGAGAGACCTGCTCCGATAATTCGTTTACAACTTATTTGCGCAATTTGCCATTATTGCCTAAAGGCAGTAAAGTGTTACTTTACAATGGAAAAGAAAAAGCCAATCAGGCAGCCGCATTTGCAGTCGTAGATATGGAGATAGGCAATCGTGATTTGCAGCAGTGTGCCGATGCAGTGATACGCTTGCGGGCGGAATATCTGTGGAAACATAAACGGTATGCAGACATAAAATTCAACTTCACAAGTGGATTTACTGCCGAATATAAGAAATGGGCGGAGGGAAATCGAATAAAAGTCAACGATAATCAGGTTCAATGGTATGCTTCGGGCAAGGGAGTGGATTATTCCTATAAAACTTTCCGTAACTATCTCGATATGGTTTTTATGTATGCCGGAACTGCCTCTTTATCTCGTGAACTCCCAGCTGTGCTTTATACTTCCTTGCAACCCGGGGATGTCTTTATTAAAGGTGGTTCACCCGGTCATGCTGTGATTGTTATGGATGTTGCCATTCATCCGAATACCGGGAAGAAAGTATTTCTCCTGGCACAAAGCTATATGCCTGCCCAACAGATTCATATCCTGGTCAATCCAACCAGCCGCAACCTTTCTCCCTGGTACGAGCTGACGGAAACGGATGCAGGGAAACTATACACTCCGGAATGGATTTTTGAGAAGAAAGACCTGAAGCGTTTTAAATAGGATAATAGACATAAATGCAACATAGCAAAGAAATAATTAAATCTTTTCTTACTCGATTTTCCATCTTTTCCTTATCTTTGGCATTCAACAAACCGTTTTAATCATACAACAACGAAAAACAACCGATTATGAATTATGATTTATCAATGAATGCTAACCAGTTGGTGGCATTCCTTCAAAAAACAACTTCAGAGTTTACAAAAGCTGACATTATCTCATTTATCCAGCAAAAAGATATCCGCATGGTTAATTTTATGTATCCGGCGGGAGACGGGCGTCTGAAAACTCTGAACTTTGTCATCAACAATCAAGCTTATCTGGAAGCTATTCTCACATGTGGAGAACGGGTAGACGGTTCCAGTCTTTTCTCATTTATAGAAGCGGGCAGTAGTGACCTTTATGTAATTCCCCGTTTTTGCACAGCATTCGTTGATCCGTTTGCCGAGATTCCGACGCTGTCTATGCTGTGCTCTTTCTTCAATAAAGACGGCGAACCCCTCGAAAGTGCACCAGAACACACTCTTTACAAAGCAAGCAAAACTTTTACAGAAGTTACCGGAATGGAATTTCAGGCAATGGGCGAATTGGAATATTATGTAATAGCTCCGGATACTGGTATGTTTCAGGCAACCGACCAACGTGGTTATCACGAATCGGGTCCTTATGCTAAATTCAATGAGTTCCGTACTCAATGTATGTCTTACATCGCACAGACAGGCGGGCAAATAAAGTATGGACACTCCGAAGTGGGTAATTTTACGCTGGATGGTTATATCTATGAGCAGAATGAAATAGAATTCCTGCCGGTTCCCGTATCGCAGGCAGCAGATCAATTAATGATTGCCAAATGGGTGATTCGTAACCTGGGATTTAGATATGGATACAATGTAACCTTTGCTCCAAAGATTACGGCAGGTAAAGCAGGTTCGGGCTTGCATGTCCACATGCGTATCATGAAAGACGGAAAGAACCAGATGCTGAAAGACGGTGTTTTGTCGGAAACAGCACGCAAGGCAATTGCCGGAATGATGGTGCTTGCTCCGTCAATTACTGCTTTTGGAAATACCAACCCTACTTCTTATTTCCGTCTCGTTCCTCATCAGGAAGCACCTACCAATGTTTGTTGGGGAGATCGTAACCGCTCTGTATTAGTGCGTGTACCTCTGGGATGGGCTGCAAAAACAGATATGTGTACATTGGCAAATCCGTTGGAAGCTGAAAGTCATTTTGACACCAGCCAGAAGCAGACTGTAGAAATGCGTTCTCCGGATGGTTCGGCAGATTTGCATCAACTGTTGGCTGGTTTGGCTGTTGCCTGCCGTCATGGTTTTGAGATTGAAAATGCGCTGGACATTGCTGAAAAAACTTATGTAAATGTGAATATCCATCAGAAAGAAAACGAAGATAAGCTGAAATCACTGGCGCAACTGCCGGATAGCTGTGAAGCTTCTGCCGATTGCCTGCAACAACAACGGGCAATCTTTGAACAATATAATGTATTCAGCCCGGCAATGATTGATGGTATCATCCGCAGACTTCGTGGTTATGAAGATAAAACATTGCGTGCGGATTTGGAAGGAAAGCCGATGGAGATGTTAGATCTCGTACATAAGTATTTCCATTGTGGATAATTAAAAAATGATATACGGATAAAAGACTATCTTCGGTTGAAAGGTAGTCTTTTATTTTTTTATATAATACATTCAGACCAAACAGGCTACAAATTTACAGGTTTGGTCTACTTAATGCCGGGTTTGGTCTACAAACTCTCTACGCAGATCGGTAAAACTCTACTTTTGTCTCATTCAAACCCTAAAACAGATAAAAGAATGAGGATTATTTTGTTAAGTGCGTTCGCCTTGTTTCTATTACTTCCTGAAAATATACAGGCACAGGTTACTGTGAAAACCGGGTATATATCTTCTTCCCGATATAAAGATGAAAATGGACAGTATCCCGGGAAAGGGGATATGTGCTTTGTGGAAGGGAACGTCAATATTCCCGTATCACAGAAAATGAATGAAAGAAATCAGCCAACTCTTTGGATGATTTCGGCAGGAGGAAGCTATACGGCAATGAATAATAAGAATCTTCAATCTTACATAGATCAAATTATAAATATGCAGTTGAGCGTAACCAATATTCGCCCTATCAGCAAAAAATGGCTTTTGTTGACGACTGTCGGTGCAGGCGTCTATACCTCTTCTGATGTAAAACTGAAGAATGTTCTGGGACAGGGAGGAGTTATTTTCATCCGGCAGTTCAAGTCCAATTTATCTCTTGGGGCCGGATTGGCTGTGAACAACACATTTGGTTATCCGATGGTATTTCCTGCTATTTATTTTGATTGGAGCACTGAAGGACGTTATCAAATTAAAGTTTCGATGCTGAATGCCATGGAAGTATCGGCAGGAATGAAAATGAATAAATATCTGAATCTAAGGATCGTGGCAGAGATGAACGGGTCATTGGCATTGTTGGAAAGAGAAGGAAAAGATACTATGTTTTCCCAGCAATTCATTATTGTAGGTTTACAACCGGAAGTAAGTATGGGGAATTCTTTTTCAATCACTGCTACTGCCGGTGTGTCGTGTAGCAGAATAGCTTATTACACTACCCGCACTTTAAAGGCTTTCTTCGAAGATATGTCTAAAGATACTGATCCATATTTTAAACCGGCAATGTATGTTTCGGTGGGAATGAAGTATAAGTTCTAAAAAAATGGTAACTTTATCGCCTGATGTCAGTTAAGATACTATTATATACGTTACTGAAGCAAATTGGGATATTTCTTGTAGTCTCCTTTTTAGTGTTCAGAGGCACTTTTGTCGAAAGCGATAGTTTAGGGCTAAATCTTTCTACGGGAGTTAGTCTTTTACTTTCTGTCATTCTATGGGGAATCATAAATCTGCATACTTACTGGTTAATTCCCGGTTATCTGTTTCAGCGTAGATATAAAAAGTATATCATATATTTGAGTTGCCTTGTTGGATTTATGCTGACCGCCATGGTTGGTGCTATTTGTTTTCTAGGGCAATATTATGTTATACCCGAACAGATGCAAAGACTAAACAGTGATCTCCCTTTCTTTCTGTTGATAAATGCATTGGCACTGATACTCTATTTCCTGGCTTTTTCTTTTACTATTTTTCTGCATCGTTGGGTGGCCTATCAACAACGATTAAATGAATTGGAGAATATTAGCATACAGACTGATCTAAATCATTTGAAAGATCAACTCCAACCGGAGTTTTTTTCGAGAATATTGAATAAGGTACGAACCTTGCTGGGAGAAGATGGAGAAAAGGCGTCATTGCTTATCTTTAAATTAAGTCGGTTGCTTAGATACCAACTTTATGAAAGTGAACGGCAACAGGTATTGTTGGGAGATGATATCGATTTTATGACTGATTATATGAAGTTGGAGAAACTATGTAATCCGGAGTTTAATTTTGAAGTCAACATCCTGAATGAAGTGCGTTATATACAAGTTCCTCCTTTATTGTTTATGCCTGTGATAGAATATGTGATTCAGACAACTGTATGTGGAGAGAATGGAAAGGGAGAAAATATAAGGATCGATTTTCAAATGGAAGAGAATCAGCTTCGATTTATTTGTACATACTGTCTGCGAAAAAAGGAAAGTCTACAAGTAGCACCTGCTTTTGACAAGTTACGGCAACGATTGGACTTGTTATATCCGGGAGGTTATCAATTAAAAAGTGGCTATAATGATGAGGCACTGTGTACCATTGGTTTAATGTTGGAATTATGAAAGATACCTGGAATGTATACGATTGGGGGAAGAATCTGGTAAATGACCGTTTCAGGCTTATCAGTAATTTACTATTGCTATTTATTATACTCTTTTTGGGCTTTCAGAATGTATATGGAGATTTTACTAGAGAAGGTTTCCTATATGCATATCCGGTTAGTATATTGGTTTTTGCATTTCCTATCTATCTGAATATATATTGGTTAGTGCCCCGTTTCCTGTATAAGGCCAAGCGCAAGTTATGGTGTTATTGGATTTCGTTTCTCGGAGTCAATTTAGTGAGTGTATTATTAGGATTTATATTTCTGTCTCCATTATATCAACGATACGGTATTCGTGGGTTTTGTATACAGGATAACCATGCTGTTTCTTTTGATAGTATTGCTTATGGAGTATTAGTACTGCTATTAAGTGCAGGTGGCTGTACGAGCTTTGAACTATTCCGCCGTTGGGTTGTCTCCGATAAAAAGATTCTTGAATTGGAGAAGGCGACTAAGCAGGCAGAATTGCAACAATTAAAGAAACAGATCAATCCGCATTTTCTTTTTAATATGCTGAATAATGCCAATATTTTGGTAAAGGATGCTCCGGATGAGGCTTCACAGATATTGGAGAAACTTGACAATCTACTTCGCTACCAGTTGAATGACAGTACAAGAAGAGAAGTATTTCTTACTGCAGATATACAGTTTCTCACCAGCTTTCTTGAATTGGAGAAGGTGAGAAGGGATCATTTTGAATATACAATCTTTCAAGAGGGAAATATGGAGAATATCTGTATTCCTCCGTTATTGTTTATCCCTTTTGTAGAGAATGCGGTGAAACATAATTTGGATAGCGACAATTTATCTTATGTTCACCTGTATTTTTCTGTGCATAATAAACAGTTGACGTTTTGTTGCGAGAATTCTAAGCCCCGTGTGCCTGTTAAGCGGGAAGGGGGAATAGGGTTGGCCAATGTGAAACGCAGACTGGATTTACTTTATGAATCACGGTATACGTTACAGATAGAAGATAAAGAAACAACTTATAATGTCAACTTACATCTAAACTTATGAATTGTATTATTGTTGATGACGAGCCGGTAGCTCGCAAAGGTATGAAGTCATTGGTGGAGCAGATTCCACAACTGACATTGGTGGGTAGCTTTAATAATGCTATCGCAGCGTCCGCTTATATAAATGAATATACGGTTGATCTGATTTTCCTTGATATTCAGATGCCGGGAATTACCGGAATAGAATTTGCGCAAAGCATTCCCGTGAATACGTTGATTGTCTTTACAACGGCGTATGCGGAATATGCACTCGATAGTTATGAAGTAAGTGCCATTGATTATCTGGTGAAGCCCATTGAAATGAACCGTTTTCTGAAAGCAGTCAATAAGGCAATAGCATATCATAAACTGTTATTGTCGGAAACAGCCGAAAGAGTGGAGGAGATACAGGAAGAATATATCTTCATCAAATCGGAACGACGCTATATCAAGATAAACTTCAGTGATATTCTTTTTATTGAAGGACTAAAGGATTATTCCATTCTCCAATTGGAAGATCAGCGGGTGATTACTAAGATGAATCTGAAAAATATTCATGAGCAACTGCCCGCTAAACAGTTTCTCCGGATAAACAAGTCCTATATTGTCAATACCTCACGGATTGACTCTTTTGATACCAATGATATTTTTATTAAGTCTTATGAGATAGGAATAGGAGGTGGAAACTATAAGAAAACGTTTTTTGAGGAATTTGTAGCGAAGAATTTGCAGAAAGACTAATCCGGTAGTTTACATGGAATGGCTTGGTATAAAAGAATAAGAACGTTAAGTATTGGCCTATTTTCATAAAAAAGATGTTTTGCAGAAAGAAAAAGGAGAGAATATAGTGCAATATCCCCAAATAATGCCTTTCTTTGCATCAACAACAATAAAGAGGTTTATTACGATTTGATTTTTTTACATGAATCTTCTCATTTATTTGAGCATATCCATCTCTAATTAAGATCTTCCTAAAACTTTCTTATTGAATTATTAATTTTTTATATTTGTATTTTATGAATTTGTACATTGGAAATCTTAGCTATAATGTTAAGGAATCAGATTTGAGACATGTAATGGAAGAGTATGGAACAGTTGCTTCAGTAAAGTTAATCACAGATCGTGAAACTAGAAGATCAAAAGGTTTTGCGTTTATCGAAATGCCGGATGATGCAGAAGCTGCTAAAGCTATCGAACAATTGAACGGTGCAGAATATGTAGGTCGTTCAATGGTAGTAAAAGAAGCATTGCCAAAGAATTAATACTGAATACATATACAGTAATAGAGAAAGGCGCACTAGGTAACTAGCGCGCCTTTCTTCTGTTAATCCTCATTGTTATCTTCTTCATCATCCACCATATTATTGAGTTCCAATTCCAGGTCTACCAGCTCTTGATCCCATAATTTCAGGATATTCTTCGGTGTATCTTTTGCAGCTTTCTTTATTCTTTCTTGAGCAACAGATACTTCATGCTCTAATTGTCTACGTCTGCTCATATTTCTATTGTTTTGATTATAAAATGATAACAACTTGTGTGGGGAATAGTTCGACGGGATAAAATTAAAAGTAATGGGGTGAACTATTCACAAATAAAGGATGTTTTGTAATCTGAATCTTTAAAAACATACAGTCATGCTCAATTTAATAGCCGTTTTCTTAGTATGTTCAGGTATCGGAATTGCAGTACATATTGCCATAGACCTGACACATCGTCCGCAATCAATGAAGATAATGAATGCAGTCTGGATATTATCTGCATTATGGGGAAGTTATTTAGCTTTATGGGCGTATAATAAGTTTGGACGGAGTGTTCCGATGAAAGTGGAGGATGATGGGACGAAAATGGATATGTCTGGCATGAAAGATATGTCTGATATGAAGGGAATGGATATGTCCGGTATGAAAGATAATATGGCGATGGATATGGCCATGCCGGGAGAAATGTCGATGCAAGGAATGCAACGTCCTTATTGGCAATCGGTAGCTTTGTCAGCACTTCATTGTGGTGCAGGATGTACATTGGCAGATATCATAGGAGAGTGGTTTACAAACTATGTTCCTGTAACTGTGGTAGGAAGTCAGCTCTTTGGTAATTGGGTACTTGACTTTATTCTGGCTTTGATGATTGGTGTTTATTTCCAATTCTATGCTATTCGGGAGATGGAAAAAATTTCGGTAGGTAATGCCTTGGCTCGTGCTTTCAAAGCGGATTTCTTTTCTCTTTTGTCCTGGCAGGTAGGAATGTATGGCTGGATGGCGATTGTCTATTTTGTATTGTTCATCAATGAACCGTTACCCAAAGACACATGGATATTCTGGTTTATGATGCAGTTGGCTATGCTTTTCGGCTTCTTCTGTGCATATCCTATGAATGCTCTTCTTATAAAATTAGGTATAAAGAAAGGTATGTAAAATAAATGCAGATTTACTCTAAACGATAAGTATGTAATTACTTATTTGAGGGAGTGAATCTGCATCTATTGTGATATGACTACTTTTGTCTTGTCTTTCTCTTTTGGAGTTTATCTTTTCAATAGTTTCGGTATATCCGAAGGTTCTTGTGCTACCCGGATACCGGCAGCTTCTAAGGATTCAATCTTCTCTTTTGCTGAACCGGAACTTCCCGAGATGATAGCTCCTGCATGTCCCATCTGCTTCCCCGGAGGAGCTGATTGCCCCGCAATAAATGCCACTACAGGTTTGGTTACATTATTGCGGATATATTCAGCCGCTTGTTCTTCTGCGTTTCCTCCAATCTCTCCAATCAGGACGATCGCTTCTGTTTCCGGATCATTTTGAAACATCTCCAGCAGTTGACGGAAATGAAGACCTACAACAGGGTCACCCCCGATGCCGATGGCAGTGGATTGTCCCATGCCATTCGCCGTTAAGTGATACACAATTTCGTAAGTAAGTGTTCCGCTACGGCTGATAACTCCGACATTTCCTTCTAAAAAGACCTGTCCTGGTAAAATGCCTACCATGCTTTTTCCCGGAGAGATCAGTCCCGGACAGTTGGGGCCGATCAGCATAGCACCTTTTTGTTCGACAAACTGGTGCGCCTTAATTACATCCAGCGTGGGGATTCCTTCCGCAATGCAGACAATTAACCGGATGCCCGCATCTGCTGCCTCCATAATGGCATCTGCCGCAAAACGTGCCGGAACAAAAATGATAGAAGTATTGGCTTTCGTTTGTTCAACCGCGTCATACATAGTGTTGAATACGGGGATGCCGTCTACATCTGTTCCTCCTTTGCCCGGAGAAGTTCCCCCAACAACATGAGTTCCGTATTCTTTCATCTTCTTGGCATGGAAAAGTCCGTCTCTCCCGGTGATTCCCTGTACAATCAGGCGGGTGGATTTATCTATTAATATGCTCATAATTGCTTTATTTATTAATGATTTGGGTACTTATTATGCTTTCAGAGCCATAAGAGCAGCTTCTTTCATCGTTGTGGCTATTTGGAAACGGTTGTAATTCCGTAACAGTTCCCGTCCGATATGCTCATTAGTGCCTGTAAGCCGTACGATAACAGGTACATTACTGTTTATCTGCTCGAATGCCTGAAGAAGCCCCATTGCTACATCATCACAGCGGGTGATTCCTCCAAAAATATTAATCAGGACCACTTTTACTTTTTCATCCTGCAATAAAAGTTTCATGGCTTCAATTACCTTGACAGGATTGGAACTACCACCAATGTCGAGAAAATTGGCTGGCTGACCTCCATAAAGTTTAATCATGTCCAT